>Ga0210393_10000044_pt1 | contig 167696 bp, 149 predicted proteins | sample IncBWC27OmetaG_FD_160068 | JGI IMG/M metagenome (GOLD analysis project Ga0210393, IMG submission 160068) | Forest soil microbial communities from Barre Woods Harvard Forest LTER site, Petersham, Massachusetts, United States - Inc-BW-C-27-O ... | reverse complement strand
CTGGCAGCCGCGGCTGCCAAGAAGATGCCGTCGCCGCAGCTCGGTTCCAGGACGGCATCTCTTCGGCTGCGGATTGCCCATTTGACGAGCCAAGCCGCTACTTCGGGCGACGTGTAGTAACCACCCCGAAGTTTGTCGCCATCGAGCACAGTAAATCGGCCGCTATTAGTTCGTGCATCGTGGAGCGTCCCCGAGGACTTGCTGACGTTCAGGGGAACGCTACCGTTCTTGCTCAGGAGTGTTGCTCTAACTGCTAGGCTGCCTGTCATTGAGCGTCCTTTAGATCGCGTCGTATTTCCGCTTTTGTGAGATATTCAAGGGATACGAAGATTGAATTACCGGCAACCACCAAATGTGCCGAGACCGTCTCTGTTGAGTCCGGGCCATGCCCAGTGGCTTGGGAATATTTCCACTCATGGCTGTTTTTTTCCAAACAGTGGCCATTGATCAGCGACGTATTTTTCCGAGGCTTCCCGAACCACCCAGGCGATTGAAACTTTTTTCTTCGTAGCGAGGTCTTCGAGAGTTTCGTACAGGTCAGGTGGGAAGGTCACAGAGACACGCGGTGACCTGGTTGGCCCGGTCTTTCGCCCTTTTCGTTTCGCCGCAGCCATAGCCACCACTCCGCAAGTTCTGATGCACCACCTTACACCGTGGCGGTGCATAAACAAACCCTTAACTGAGATCCTTGCTGTGGAAATTTGGGCAGCGTCCATTCGAGAGTGCTCACAGACCAGCCTAGTCAGTTGTGACCGCTCGCCCCAAGCGTAATCCATTCGCGACGTTCCGCTCGACTTCTGTGCAACATCCCTCCGGCACTGGCGGCAGTTTACCTCAAAGGCGAACATAAAGCGAACAGAAAAGAGGGGGGGGCTTCACAGTCACCTGCCGGGTGGAGTGAATTCGCCTGATCGGGCTAGTACGTTTGCGGGCAAGGCTAGTGTAGTCCGGCTTCGCGCCCTGCGCTTGGTGCTCATCGGGACCTGAATCTCCCCTGTAATCTTCGCTGCCTTGTCCAGACCGACTCCTGGTAGCGCCCTAAAGGTTTGTGCTATATGGCCACTAGCTAAGTGCCCGTAATATCGCTCGACCATTTTGGTATCGACATGCCCCAATTGCTCCGCGACAACTTTCAAGGAAACACCCAAAGTGATCCATCGGCTCGCTGCACTGTGTCTTAACTGATGAAATCCGAATCGTTTAATTTTTGCCAGCGCGCAGGCGCGGCGCATTGGTTTCTTTTGGCTATCTTTGGCCCAGGGCTCGCCACTCTCGCGTAAGAACATTGTCTCAGCCGGGTCACGTTCGCCGCAGACTTCCCGGAAAAATCGCATAGCCTCAGGGTCGAGGTGTACGTACCTCTGCAGACCGCCCTTCGACTTCACTATGAAAAGCGTGCCCGCCGAACCATTGAAATCGCTGACGCCCAACCGGCCTATTTCTCCGTACCTGGCTCCTGTGTATAGGCCAGCCCGAACCAGCAATTGAAAGTCCTTCTCTTTCGCGCATGCCTTCACAAAAGTCCGTTGCTCCTTCTCGCTCAGGAAGATTGCCCGCGCGACTTCGACGTTCTCAAACGGCAACACCTTCCAAGCCATTGGATTCGCATAGACGCGGCCTTCCTCTAGCGCCAAGTTCAACGCAGCGCGGAGCCGCCGCATTATTCTGTTTGCAGTCGCTCGACGCTTTCTTAAATCTTCTTCGCTCTGGATGTGGGGTTGGTTGTCCTGCTTGTGTTTCCGATTCGTTCGCCTCGGGCTGGCGGCAATATCTGCCCGCCACTCCTCTAGCTTCGGGCGAGTCAACTTTGCAACTTGCAAAGCACCGAGCTTCGGGGTCGCATACGCGTCTAGATCGTACTTTGTATGACGATAGTCGGGAGCCCCACGACGCTCCAAATGCTTTAGGTAATCTAGGCAGCACTGATTGACAGTGTAGCCCCCGCGACGACTAACGTGCTCGCCTGTCGCAAGAGTCGTCGCGGTCAAGAACCATGTCCGGGCCTTTTCTTGAGCCTGCGCAAAGTCCAATACACGAGCGCCCTCGGCATCAAGGATGTCATCGGCCAATCCAAGTTTTTCTTCCTTGCGGAATCCATCGGCGTCAAACCGCGCGAGCCAGACTCCCCATTTACTCCCCTTTCTGTAGCCGAGCGCTCTGCCGTGAGACAGCGGCAACATTATTTTCGAGCCAATGGGAATCGCTCTCCGCGCTGTTCTAGTCCCGAGATCCTTGCTGCTTACAGTTCGTGCCATAAATTGACAACTCCCGCGGATTGTTAATGGGGATGCAATTGATCGATTCAATCTGCCATTTTGTCAACTGTTTGTCAACTTTCCGGGTCTCAATTGCATCATTGTGCAAGACTGTGCAGGACACCGCATTGCCTACGTATCTCATTGCTACAAAATGGCTTATGCTATGTCTAGCCCGAGGGACTAGAACGCGCTACGTCGGATACCGCGCCCCTGATAAGGGCGAGGTCGGTAGTTCAAGTCTACCCAGGCCCACCAGCCTTCGCTCGCTACGCGGGCTACGGCTCGGCAAGCCAGCTAGCTACGCGCGACGCAACACGTCTTAAGCTACTAGAAAGGCGAAGGCTGTCGCGCCGGAGCTTCTTTGCGGAGGCGGACCTCTCCGTGAAATACGTCTACATTTTGCAGAGGGAGCAGGACGCGGAGCATTTCTATACCGGCGTCACGGACGATTTGGACGCCAGACTGTCGAAGCACAACTCAGGCGATGTTGCACACACGGCTAAGCATCGGCCGTGGCGCATTAAGAACTACGTCGCATTCACCGACGATACGCGGGCGTTCGCGTTCGAGAAATACCTGAAGTCTGGATCAGGCAGAGCCTTCGCCAAAAAGCATCTTTGACGAAAGCCGAGCAGGCCCACCACTAACTCGCCATCGAAACACCGAGCTTGGCGTACCCTTAGGATAGGGAGTCTGTCATGGCGGCGCTGGATTGGTCACAATGCGCGGCTGTCGAAAGCATACCTGGAAAAGTCAGTGGGGCATGGGTCCTCCGTGGCACGCGAATGCCGGTTTCAACGGTTTTCGAGAATCTCGAGGCCGGCGCCAGCATTGATGACATCATCGAGTGGTTCGACCTAACTCGCGCGCAAGTCACGGCAGTACTGGACTTTGCCGCCCGCAGTTTGGAAGCTCCAGCGCACTAAATTGCTGTTTTAGTCCGCCGTCTCACCTTTGCTGCTCCAATTGGGAATTTTCCAGTTCTGAACCGCTCGCCTGCGCGGCATCGCGTTCCGGTCTTGACGTGGTTTGCCATTGCGCGGCGCGGCGCGAGATAATGTGGGCTATGACTTCGACCAAAACACTTGCGGAACGGCCTGTTGCTTCAAGCCCCGAGTTCGAGCAGAAGCTCGACCGGTTGGCGGAAATCGCGGTGCGCGCTGGGCTGGGACTTGCGCCGGGGCAAGAGTTGGTGATGACTGCCACGCTCGATTCGGTCCCGCTCGCGCGGCGCATCACCGAGCATGCTTACAAGGCGGGGGCTTCGCTGGTCACGACTTTGTTCACGGACGAGCAGTCTTCGCTGCTGCGGTTTCGCCACGGAGCGGACGCGAGCTTCGACGCTGCTCCGGCGTGGCTTTATGAGGGGATGGCGAAGGCGTTTCGCAGCGGGTCGGCGCGGCTCGCGATTACCGGCAGCGATCCGGCGCTGCTTTCGCGCGAGGATCCCGACAAAGTGAGCCGTGTGAATCGCGCGACATCGAAGGCTTACCGGCCGGCGATGGAACTGATCGTCCGGCATGACATCAATTGGACGATCGTCGCCTGCGCCACGCCCGCGTGGGCGGCGGCGATGTTTCCCGATTTGCCGCAGGACGCGGCGCTGGCTAAGCTTTGGGACGCGATCTTCGCCGCGTCGCGCGCGGACCGGGCGGATGCCGTGGAAGCCTGGAAGGCGCACGACGCGATCCTGCACGCTCGCGCCGCGCGGCTGAATCAGAAGCGCTATGCCGCGCTGCATTTCCGCGGGCCCGGCACCGATCTGCGTGTCGGCCTTGCCGACGATCACCTGTGGCTCGGCGGCGGTACCCTGGCGGGCAACGGCCGCTATTGCATCGCCAATATGCCGACCGAGGAGATTTTCACGACGCCGCACAAGGACCGCGTGGACGGGCACGTGACCAGCACCAAGCCGCTTTCGCACCAGGGCACCATGATCGAAGGAATTTCGGTGCGCTTCGCGGGCGGAAAAATTGTGGAGGCGCATGCCGCGCGCGGCGAACAGGTCCTGCAGCGCATGATCGAGACGGACGAAGGCGCGCGCCGGCTCGGCGAAGTTTCCCTAGTGCCGCACTCGTCGCCGATCGCGTCCAGCGGGCTGCTCTTCATGAACACGCTCTTCGACGAAAACGCTGCCTGCCACATCGCGCTCGGCCAAGCCTACAGCACATGCCTCAAGGACGGCGACACCCTGACTCCCGAACAGCTTGCCGCGCGCGGCGCCAACAGCAGCCTGATTCACGTCGACTGGATGATCGGATCGAATCGCATCGATGTGGACGGCATCACCGCGAAGGGCGACGCGGAGCCGGTAATGCGGGCTGGAGAATTTCTGGAAGCTGGAAACTAGAGGCTGCGAACTGGGCTGAGAACTTGCCCTTCTGAGGCACAGTTTCCCTTGAATCTTGCAGGAGCGTTCCTTTGCATGCTAGAAATGACCCAATTGAGGTGCCAAATGGGGCGGAACGGGGTCTCTCGACTCATATGGGGTGTGTGCTTTTTGTTCGCGGCCGCTCCCCTGCTCGCGCATCACGGTACGGGCGTTGCTTACCAGCAGGACAAATCGATCACGCTTCAGGGGACGGTGACGGACTGGGTGTGGGCGAATCCTCACTGCGCGATTCTCTTTGACGTGACGGATGAGCAGGGCAACGTGGTGCACTGGGGCGCTGAACTCGGCAATCCGCATCAGCTTTCGAGTGCGGGTTTCAGCCGGGAAGTGATGAAACCGGGTGACAAAATCACGATTTTCGGGCATCCCTCGCGAAACGGCGCGCCGCGGCTGCAGTTCGATCACGTGGTACTCCCCGACGGGCACACTCTCACGACGAAAAACGTGAAGGGGAACGGGGAGAAAGCGGACACGGACTATTGATGTCTGAAGTTGTTCTCTCGATTTTCGCGCGCTGCGGCCCAATTCCACCGATCACTCTCGAAGCTGACAATCGAACTTTAGATTCTGCGGCGACCGATCAAGGAGACTGAGTATGCGCGTTTACTTCCGCAATGCGGTTTTGATCGGGGCGGCCATCCTTGGATCTTCGCTCGGCGCATTCGCCCAGACTTACGGCACCAAGGGCTACTCGCCGGGAGCGTGGAAGCCGGAGGAATTGCCCAAGGAACTCGCGACTCCCAAGCCCTACAACCCGCACGATCTGTCGGGAGTCTGGTCCACGCCCACCACCGCGGGGTATTTCGAGCGGCACTCCCTGAACGACAAATGGATCGACACGAAAGACAAAAAAGTCCCGCCGCAGATGCGCTCGGACGCTTCGCCCCCACCGATGACGGCGTGGGGAAAAGCAAAATTCGACGCGAACAAGGTGAGCTACGGGCCGCGCGCCGTCGAGCCGGAATTCAACAATGATCCGGTTTCTCAATGCGAGCCGCTGGGATATCCCCGCGATTTGTGGGAGGCGAATCTACGGCCGTTTGAATTTATTCAGACGCCGGACCGCGTGCTGCAGCACATGCAATATCACGACGTCTGGCGCAGGATCTGGACGGATGGCCGCGCGCTGCCGAAGGATCCCGATTCGGCGTGGTACGGATATTCGGTGGGGCATTGGGAGGGCGACACGTTCGTCGTCGAATCGATCGGCTACGACGACCGGACGTGGATCGACCATTTCGGAAATCCTCATAGCGACCAGATGCACCTCGTCGAACGCTACCGGCGAACGGACCAAGGCACGCTGCTGCTCGATATGACGCTTACCGATCCGAAGGCCTACACGAAGCCCTGGGTCGCGGACACAATCACCTTCGTCAATGCGAAGGCTGCAATTTTTGAGGAGATTTGCTCGCCCTCGGAGGAGCGCAGGTTCAACGACGAGATCCGCGATTCGAGCGCGGCAAAACCCAAGCCGTAACAAGCCTCGCAGTGCTAACTCCGCGTGCGGTCGATCAACTCACTCACCGCGCGCGAATCCTCTTCAATGCGTCCGGCGCGAAGGAATGCCGCGACGTAGCGGTCGGGTCGAATCAATAGCAAACCCGGCGGCAAGTCCTTCATCGAATTCGCAAACATGCCGCTTTGATCGCGCAGGATTGTAACGTCCGCGGGAGAATAGGTTTCATCGCTTGATGTGCGGACCGCCACGCGCTGGATGCGGAGCGCGGCCCACAATTCGGCAGGCACCTCTTCAAAAACATTGAGCGGAGTCTGAGGCAGCGCGAGTAGCGCGAATCCCGCGCCCAGAAACTCGTCGAGCAGCGCAGTTTGATTCCCATGCTGAAGTTCGGGTTGAGGAAAGAGCCTGCCAATCAGCCGGGCCGCGTTGCGATCTCTGCTTCGGGCAAGAAATCCCGATGCAAACCGCGGCTTGGGCTTGTACTTCATCTCCGCGAAATAGGTTCGCGCGGGCGGAACGAGTCCGAGCAAACGGAATCCCGCCTGCAACGCGAAAGCGCTCCAGCTGCTGCGCGGCATCATGACCTTGCCCATGCGCATCGCCAGCCGGATCATTTCCCACGCGTGATCGCGGCGCTCCTGCTCGTAGGTATCGAGCAGGCGCGGGCCGAGCTGCCCATTGACGGCAGCCGCGAGTTTCCACGCGAGATTGTGCGCGTCGCGGATGCCGCTGTTCATCCCCTGCCCCGCGAACGGCGGAGAAAGATGGGCGGCATCTCCGGCGAGAAACATGCGGCCCTTGCGCCATCGATCGGCTAGGCGCGCGTGAAACGTGTAGACGCGGCTGCGCCGAACCGGCGTGTTTTCTTCGCCGTGCTTTTTGAGGAGCGCTCGAGTGAATTCGGGCGAGGTCACTTCGCTTTCTTCCTCGCCGTCGCGCAGCATGAACTCAAATCGCCGCGTGCGGTCCGGGCCGGGAAGCGAGAGGCACGGCCGCGCGGGATCGCAGAATACTTTTGTATCGCGGGTCGGGTCGCGCGTTTCTTCGAGGTCGAGAATGAGCCAGCGCTCGCGAAACGTCGAGCCGCTCAGCTTGATGCCCAGCTTGTCGCGCACAAAGCTGCGCCCCCCGTCGCACGCGGCAACGTATTCGGCGAATACTTCGCCGACGCTGCCGTCGGCGCGGCGCAGCGTGAGCCGCACTGAATCCCGCTCGATCCGGAACTCGATGAGCTCGGTGCTGAACCACGCTTCGGAGCGTGTCGCAGGCGCCGCGTGGGCGTAGAAAAACTCGCGCAATTGGCGCTCAAAGATCGGCTGGCGAAAAGCGTTGCGCTTCGGGTACCCGTATTCCTTCGTGGTGGGACGAACGCGGAGAAAGCGGGAGCCGTGCGCGCTGAAGTAGTCCGAACCATAACCGAGGACGACGTGGGACAGGACTTCGCCGACGACTCCGATGGCCTGCATCGTGCGCAGCGACTCGTCGTCAATCGAAACCGCGCGCGGTTCCTGGATCGTGGATTCGTTGCGCTCGATGAGCAAGACGTCGACGCCGTAGCGCGCGAGCAGGTTCGCCAGCGTCAGGCCGGTGGGCCCCGCTCCGACAACCACCACAGGCCAGATGCGATCGGAGTTCATTGAATGCGAACGGGACGAATCAGCGGAACGCCCCAAAGCGGCCGAATTACGGCGTTCTGATTCGCGTCGCGATGTGTTCCGAGACTTGCTGAAAATGCCGCACGTTCCAGGTGTAAATCACTTCGGCTTCGGATTTCTCGGCGCATCGGCAGAGCAACGCGTCGTAAATCGTGCCGCCCACGATGCCCGCAGCTGCGGCGTCCCGGATGGCCGAGTAGTACTCCACGGATGTCAGCTCCACGACGGTCAGCCGGTCACGGATTTCGTCCACGAGCAAGAGGGCTTCGTGGCTGCTCATGCGAGTCTTTGCCGGGTACCCCGTCGCGTTGGCGTAAAACTCCGCCAGGCTGTGAACTCCGCAGCAGTCCTGCTGTTTGTCCGCTTGGAGAAAGGCACGATGGCTGGCCTCGTGATGAATGTGTTCTTCAAAAAAGCATGGAATGAGCACGGAAGTGTCAAAGAAAAACCTCACGAACGCTTGCCCCAAATCCGTTCGTCGCGTTCGCGGCGGATTTCCCGAGCGGTTCGCTCAACAATCTCCTCCGTGAGCGGCTCTTCGGATCGAAACACCCACACCCCGTCCTTTTTCCTGAGCCTTCCACTTGCCCGAGCGGGCGTGAGAGTAATCTTCTCGCCGGAAGTCTCGAGTTCGAGGGTGTCGCCGGGCTGGAGCTGCAATTCGTCCCGAACGGGTTTGGGGAGGACGATTCGTCCCGCCTTATCGAGCGTCAATCGGCTAACCATAATGGCATTCTATAATGGCAAATGGTATTTGTAAATGGTATGCAGACCAATGTGGGTATCTAACTCATTTGATTGCAATAGGGTTTACCGGGGAGCCGACCGCTCTGGTGATTGGCAGCGGCGGGGCGCAGAAGAAAAACTCGTAAACATGGTCCTCGGCACAATCCGCCGCCAAATCTTTCAAATAGAAGATTTCGCCCATGCTGATGCCGATCATCGGGATAACGACCCAGTGCCAGGGTTGGCTCGCCACGCTCGTTTCGTTGGGACGGACCTCGCAGCCCCAGGTGTCCGCGCAGATCGCGGCCATGTCCGTGCGGCGGACCCACTCGGCGGTTTCAAACCGCAGGCCGGGCGCGTTGCCGCCGGCGTAGCCGCCCCACGAGCCGCTCGCCAGGCAGCGCTCCATGTGGCCCGTGCGGACGATGACAAAATCGCCCTTGCGAATCTCGACGCCCTGCGCGGCGGCGCATTTTTCTAGCTCGTCGTTCCCGATGCCGTAACCATCGTCCAGCGAGTCGACGCTCTTGAAGCGCGCGACGTCCAACAGCACGCCTCGGCCGACCATTTTGTCTTTGGTCTTCTCGATGCCGTTCTTGTGCGCGCCGTTCGCGTCGACGAGGCGCGCGTCGTAGCCGTTCCACATTTTTTCGCCGTTGAAAACGTGGCCGAGCGCATCCCATTGCGTGCCACATTGCAGCGGCATCGTCACCATATCGTCGGCGTAGCGTACCTTGATCGATTCCTGCCGGCCCGCGACCGCGTCTGTGCCCGTCGCCAGCATGGTGTGGATGGGATTGAAGCGGTTGCCCCAGAGTCCGCTCTGCGGGCCGTTGCTGTCAAAATTCAGCGCCAGAGAAAACACCTTTCCTTTGCGGATCAGGCGCGCCGCGTTGACGACGTCCTGCGGCGAAATGTTGTTCAGCGTGCCGATTTCGTCGTCCGCACCCCAGCGGCCCCAGTTCTTCAAACGTTCGGAAGCGTTCTGGATGTCCTGGAGCGTCACCTTGTCGTTCGTCGTGGTCATGCGTCTCAGTCCCCTTGGAGAAATTTTCAGATCATATTGGTCGAACGAATCGGAATCTGCTTCAACTTTCCAGAACGTCCGCGGCAGCTGGCTTGGCAGGCGGCACCGCCGCTTTCTTCGCTGAAGGCATCGTAATCGTGACTACGCTGATCAGAACAAAGAGAGTGCCCAAAAGCGTCCGCGGGCCGAGCGCCTCTCCTGCCAGAAAATATCCGACAAAAACGGCCACAACCGGATTCACGTACGCGTACGTTCCGACCTTCGTCAACGATTCATGATGGATGAGCCAGACGTATGCTGTAAATCCGGCGATCGAGCCGGCGACAATCAGATAAGCGAGCGCCAGCCACGCTCCACGCGAGACGGCGGAAGGATGAAACGCGCGAACTTCTCCGAGCGCCCCCGCTGTGATGGACAGCAGTATTCCCCCGGCGAGCATCTGTGCACCTGAGCTCATCACTTTGGACGGCGGCAGGGGAAGTTTGCGCGACAGGGCGGCCGCGATCGACCAACTGATCGCGCCAACGATCAGCGCCGCCGCTCCCGCCCGGTCGATCGGCTGTCCGCCGAGGTTCAGCGATCGGCTCACGAGCACGGCCACTCCGCCGAGCCCGATCAGCAGCGCGGCAGATAGCCGCAACGTGAGCTTCTGGGTGCGCAAGAGAATAATTTCAAACAGTGCGGTGAACGCGGGGATCGTAGCCAACATGACCGCCGCCAGACCCGAAGGTACGCGCTGTTCGGCCCAGAACAGCAGCCCGTAGTCCACGACGAAGATCAGAAATGCAACGGCGAACGTTGCGGCCCATTGGCGCCCGGCCGGAAATTTGTCGCCGTGCGCGAGCGTCCAGCCGCAGAGAACCAACCCCGCCACCAAGAAGCGCATGGCGGCCAATAGAAACGGCGAAACCTCACGGACGCCGATGCGAATGGCCAGAAACGTGGTGCCCCACACAAGGTAGATGATTGCGAAGGCGAGCAGAGTCTTCCACGCCGCCGGACGATTGGTTGCGCTTTCCACGATGGATTCCGCCAACAATTTACCAATTCTGCGGGCCCGCCGCTCATTCTTTCGGTTGAATCGAACATTCCGCCCCCTCTGCCCTGTTCTGGTAGAGTTGCGCTTCGCCACTCGCGCGCTGCAACCCAAAGGGGGAGAAACATGGCGGCAAATGACATCGGCATGATCGGGCTGGGAATCATGGGATCGGCCATGTCGGCCAATCTGATGCGGGCCGGCTTCAAGGTGCTGGGATATGACGTGGCGCCGCAACGCCGCGCCGAGCATCGCAAGGCGGGCGGAGCCGAGGCGCGCAATTGCCGTGAGGTCGCCAAGGGCTGCGACATTGTTGTGACTTCTCTGCCGTCGTCGCAGGCCCTCCTGGACACGGCAGCGGAATTTTCGAAGGCGTCGCGCAAGGGCCAGATTGTGATCGAGACGAGCACGCTGCCGATCGCAACGAAAGAAGAAGCACAAAAGCTGTTCGCGGCGCGCGGAGTGATTCTCCTCGACTGCACGCTGAGCGGCACCGGGGCGCAGGCGCGCGTCAAGGACCTGATCGTGTACGCGAGCGGCGATCGCAAATCCTACACTCGCATCGCTCGCGTGCTGGAGGGGTTCGCCCGCGCGCATTATTACGTCGGCGAATTCGGCGCGGGCTCGAAGGTGAAGTTCGTCGCGAACCTGCTGGTGGCGATTCACAACGTGGCCGCCGCGGAAGCCATGGTGCTGGCCATGAAGTCGGGGCTCGACCCGGAGCTGGTGCTGAAGGTGGTCGCCGATGGCGCGGGCGGTTCGCGCATGCTGCAGCTGCGCGGCCCCATGATGGTGAAGGGAGACTATTCCGAGGCGACGATGAAGGTCGAGACCTGGCAAAAAGATATGACCGTCATCGGCGAGTACGCCCGCAAGATCGATTGCCCGACGCCGCTGTTTTCCGCGAGCGCGGCGTTCTACACAGCCGCGATGGCGATGGGACACGGGGCCGAAGACACGGGCGTGGTTTGCGCGGTGCTCGAGCGCATGGCCAATCATTCGCGCCGTAAAATTTAAGTTTCAGTTTTCGCGGCGGACGGGATTCGGTTCTAGTGGCGCTCCTCGGCGTTTTGGCGGGCAATTACAGGCGTGGGTTTCACTTCCAGCGATTCTTCGATCGCTTCGAGCGAGCGGCCCTTCGTTTCCATCCCAATGAAAATGTAGGCGAGCCCCGCGAGAGCAAACCATCCCGCCAGGTAGGAATATGCCGGTACGAGCGCCGCAATCGACGCCTTCGGCGTAATGATGTTCGAGGATCCAATGATGAGCGCGAGCCCCAGCGGACCAATCACTTTTCCGAGTCCCCCGAATCCATAGGCGGAGCCCATCCCAGTCGATCGCAGCGCTACGGGCCACACTTCGCCGGAGTACGGGCCGACGATAGCGAAGCCTCCGTCCGCGAAGGCATTGTTCGCGATGAGCACCAGCCAGAACACTGAAACCGTTCCGATATAGACGTCGTGGTAGACGGCGGCGGTCACCAGCAAAATTGCCGCCCCAAAACTGGCAATGGCGCCGGACGCCTTGCGGCCAATTGCGTCTGACAAGTAGGACAAGCCGATTCGCCCGAAGAACCCCGCCAAATTCACGTAGATCATCAGAAATGCCGCTCGGGCAGGAGCAATCCCAAAAATCTGGACGAGCAAAGTGGGCGCCCACAACTGGAATCCGTAGTACCCCGTCTGCGCCCCGAGATTCACGATCCACGAGACTGCCAAGCTCCTCGGATATTTGAAAATGTCCAACAGCCGGGGCGCCGGCTGCTTTTGCCCTACCGAAGCGCTCAGCGGAAGACTCGCGGGATCCATCTCCAAGGCCCAAGCCAGCGACTTCCGCGCTTCTTCCAACCGCCCCATCCGCATCAGCCACCTAGGGGACTCCGGCACCCAGGCCCGTATCAGGAGCGTGAGCAGCCCGGGCACCATACCGATCGCGAACAGCCCGCGCCAACCTCCCACGTAGGGAGTCGCATACGCACCGAGCAGGGAGCCCAAAACCAGGCCGAGGGGCACTGCTGAGGTGACCAAACCTCCAACCATGCCGCGCTTGGAAGTCGGCACGAATTCCTGCACCAGCGGCAGATCGACGCAATACAGCCCGCCGACGCCGAACCCGATCAGAAAACGGAAAACGGCCAGGAACAGCCAGGCTTTGTCGGGAGTGAATGTCAAGACGCCGGTGGCGACCGAAAAATTGATCACTGTGATGAGCATGACTTTGCGCCGACCGATTTTGTCGGCCAGCCAGCCGTAAAATACCGCGCCGAACATCGCGCCGAAACCGGATGAGAGGAGGATGATGGCCGACTGGCCGAAGGTCAGTTTCCATGGCCCGGCGATGAACGCAACCACGTAGCCGATCAGGAAGTAGTCAAAAAACTCGAGCATGTCACCGAGAATCGCGGCGGCGATGATACGGCGCTGATTCCCGGTGAGCCGGGTTTGCTGCTCGAGGTATTGGAGCATGTCGGGGTATCTTCCGACGGATCATACACTACGAGGTTGGAAGAACCCACAGGAGACGATGCAGTGCATTCGGAATTTGCATGGTCAATCGCCGGTTGCTTCGTTATCATTCGCCTTTACGTGGCTCAAGTCACTAAGACGAAATGCATCTCACACCGCGAGAAATTGACAAGCTGATGATCGCCACGGCCGGCGAGTTGGCCCGCCGCCGGCGCGCGCGCGGCTTGCGTCTCAATTACCCGGAAGCGGTGGCTCTGATTACGGCGGATTTGCTCGAGGGTATTCGCGACGGCCGCTCGGTCTCCGACCTCATGGAATACGGCGCGACGATTTTGAAGCGCGACGACGTGATGGAAGGGGTTCCGGAAATGGTGGACGAAGTGCAAATCGAGGGAACGTTCCCCGACGGCACGAAATTGGTGACCGTTCATCATCCGATTCGTTAATAAGTGGCGCGGGCCTCAGCCTGTGGGGGTTAGTTGCGAGGACCTCGCGCCCCGCCCGACCAACCCCACAGGCTGAAGCCCGCGCCACTCAAGAGGGTGCCCAGTGATCCCCGGCGAATACAAATTGGCGGAAGGCGACGTGATCGCGAACGACGGCCGCCGCGAAATCGAGCTCGAAATTGCCAACACCGGCGACCGCCCCATTCAAGTTGGCTCCCACTTCCATTTTTTCGAAGTGAACCGCGCGCTGAAATTTGACCGCGGCTCGGCTTTCGGCATGCGGCTGAATATTCCCGCGGGCACTGCGGTGCGCTTTGAGCCAGGCGACTCGAAAAAGGTGAAGCTCGTCGAGCTGGGCGGCTCGAAACGCGTGAACGGCATCAAAGGCGTGACGAATGGAGTCGCGGATGAAGCAAGCAGGCCGGGCGCGTTGAAACGCGCTACCGAACATGGTTTTGAGTAGCGGCCATATCATCGACAGCTGGGCTTCAAACTCGAGAGCCCTTCAGGGGCTAAAGCCCTCGCGTCGCAAACCCCTGAATGTCGCGGCTGAAGCCGTGACCCACAAACATGATTCACGTTGAGATACGGTTTCTAGGCTTCCGAAAAGTTTCTGAGAGGTTCCCTGCATGAGCCTGAAAATCCCGCGCCGGCAATACGCGGACCTGTACGGCCCGACAACCGGCGACCGCGTTCGCCTGGCCGACACCGACCTCTTCATCGAGATTGAAAAGGACCTTACCACCCCCGGCGAAGAAGCGAAATTCGGCGGCGGCAAGGTGATCCGCGACGGCATGGGCCAGTCCTCGACGGCTACTGCCGACGATGGCGCGCTCGACCTCGTCATCACGAACGCGGTGATCGTGGACCACGGCGGCATCTACAAGGCCGACATCGGTATCCGCAACGGGCGCATCGCGGGCATCGGCAAGGCCGGAAATCCGGACATCATGAACGGCGTCACGTCCGGGATGATCATCGGGGCGGGAACGGAAGTGATCGCCGGCGAAGGAAAAATCGTCACGGCCGGCGGAATCGATGCGCACGTGCATTTCATTTGCCCGCAACTGGTCGAGACCGCGCTCTCCGGCGGCATCACGACACTGATCGGCGGCGGCACCGGCCCGGCCACGGGCACCGACGCGACGACGTGCACGCCCGGCGCGTGGAACATGCATCGCATGCTCGAATCCGCCGACGGCTTTCCGGTCAATCTTGGATTTCTCGGCAAGGGCAATTGTTCCTCGCCCGCGCCACTGCGAGAACAAATCGAAGCGGGCGCGATCGGCCTGAAGTTGCACGAAGACTGGGGCACGACGCCCGCGGCGATCGACCACGCGCTTTCCGTGGCCGAAGAGTACGACGTGCAGGTCGCGATTCACACGGACACGATCAACGAGGCGGGCTACGTGCAGGATTCGATTCGCGCGTTCAAGGGGCGCACGATTCACACGTATCACACCGAAGGCGCGGGCGGCGGCCACGCACCGGACATCATCAAGGTGTGCGGCGAAGCGAACTGCCTGCCGTCCTCGACGAATCCCACGATGCCGTTCACGGTGAATACGCTCAACGAGCATCTGGACATGCTCATGGTGTGCCATCACCTGAGCCCGTCGATTCCAGAGGACGTGGCCTTCGCGGAATCGCGCATCCGCGCCGAGACGATTGCCGCCGAGGACGTTCTCCACGACCTCGGCGCGATCAGCATGATGTCTTCGGATTCGCAGGCCATGGGGCGCATCGGCGAAGTCGTCACGCGCACCTGGCAGACGGCGGACAAGATGAAGCGGCAGCGCGGGCCGCTCCCCGGAGAAAAAGCCGGGAGCGACAACGCGCGCGTGCGGCGCTACGTCGCGAAGTACACGATCAATCCCGCGATTGCGCACGGCGTCTCTGCTGAAATCGGCTCGGTGGAGGCGAGGAAGCTCGCGGACCTCGTGTTGTGGAAGCCGGCGTTTTTCGGCGTGAAGCCGGAGATGATCGTCAAGGGCGGCATGATCGCGTGGTCCGCGATGGGCGACGCGAACGCTTCCATTCCCACGCCGCAGCCGGTGATTTACCGGCCGATGTACGGCAGCTTTGGAGGCGCGCTGCATTCGACTTCGCTCACGTTCGTGTCGAGAGCCGCCGTGCACTCGGGGCTGGTCGAAAAGCTTGGATTGAAGAAGAAAGCTGTCGCGGTCAACCACTGCCGCGGCCTCACGAAGCGCGACATGATCAATAACGACGCCCTGCCGCGAATGGAAGTCGATCCCGACACGTACGAAGTGCGCGCCGACGGTGTGCTCCTTACGTGCGAGCCGGCACAGGTGCTGCCGATGGCGCAGCGGTATTTTCTTTTCTAGGGGCGAGGACCACCCGCTTCCAACACCATGTGGGGCAACACACTCATCATCGATCGTTTGATCCCTCCCGTAAACCAGGACGATTTGCGCGCAAAGGAAGAAGACAAGCTCGTTCTGGCATGGGAGGGGCGCCGATGGCTGCGCGGCAGATTTACGACGGCGCGAGGCCGCAAGATCGGGATTGCACTGCCGACCGGCACGACGATCGCGCCGGGCTCGATCCTTCACATGGGCGAGGACTGGTACTTGAAACTCGAAGCGGCGCTCGAACCGGTGCTTGAAATCGCTTCTTTGGATTATGCAGAGGCCGTGAAGATCGCGTTTGAAGTCGGCAACCGTCATTTTCCGCTGGCGCTTGAGGGCAGCAAAATCCTGGTTCCCGACGACAAGGTGATGATTCGGCTGATGGAGCGCCTGGGCGTCTCGTTTCGCCATCGGCAAACCGTGTTCGATCCCGTGGGGAACACGCAATTGCATCAACATGCGGCGATTTCTTAGCCTGCTCCAATTCGCGGATGGACTCTTTCCCGCAGGTGCGTACGCGCATTCGTTCGGACTCGAGGCTTGCGTCCAGGCCGGCGAAGTGCGCGACGCGGGCGGGGTCGAAGCGTTTCTACGCGCCTATCTCGAAGGCTCGGCCGGGCCGATGGATGGCGGCGCTCTGGTTTGCGCGCGCCGCGCCGCGGCAGAGCAAAATCTCGCAGCATGCCTCGCGCTCGACGCCGATCTCGACGCTATGAAAGCCGCGAGCGAATTGCGCGAAGCGAGCCGCCAAATGGGCCGGCAGACGCTGCGCGTCGCGACTCATCTGCCGTGCGATCCCTTGCTCGACGAATTCGCCAAGGCTGTGTCTGGCGAAATCACGCCCGGCCATCACGCGGTCGTCTTCGGCGCGATCGGCGGCGGTTTCGGCTGGGACGCGCTCGAAATGACAGGCGCGTACCTCTATTCCACGAGCGCGGCGCTCGTGGGCGCGGCGCTGCGGCTCCTGCCGCTCGGCCAGCTTGCCGGCCAGCGAATCGTGTGGAAGGCGCAGCCGCTGATCGCCGAGCTTGCAGCTGCGGCGCAGAACAAGCGCGAGGACGACATCTGGTCGTTCGCGCCCGCGCTCGAAATCGCGGGCATGCGTCACGCGCGGCTCGATGCGAGGCTATTCCGGTCATGATTGCGAAGCCGCTCAAGCTCGGCATCGGCGGGCCCGTTGGCTCCGGGAAAACGGCGCTCGTTGAATCGCTCTGCACGCGGCTGAAAGCCACGTACCAGCTGGCCGTGATCACGAACGACATTTACACGCGCGAAGACGCGGAATTTCTGACGCGCCGCGGCGTTCTTGCGCCCGAGCGCATCGTCGGCGTCGAAACCGGCGGCTGCCCGCACACGGCGATCCGCGAGGACGCTTCCGTGAACCTCGAAGCCTCCGGCGCGCTGCAGCGCCGCTTCCCCGACCTCGACATTCTTTTCATCGAGAGCGGCGGCGACAACCTCGCGGCCACGTTCAGCCCGGAGCTCGTGGACGCGACGATCTATGTGATCGACGTCGCCGAGGGAGAAAAAATTCCGCGCAAGGGCGGTCCGGGCATCATGTCGTCCGGAATGCTGGTGATCAACAAGATCGACCTCGCGCCCTACGTCGGCGCGGATCTTTCGGTGATGGATCGCGATGCGAAACGCATGCGCGGAGAGAGGCCCTACGTCTTCACCAATCTCAAAACCGGTTCCGGAGTGGACACGCTCATCGAATGGATCCGCCACTCCCTCCTGTTTGAACGCTGACCGCGTCGGACGCGATGGATTCCTGCGGCTGCGATTTGCGCGGAGCGGAGCGAGGACCATCCTCGCCCAATCGCGTTTTTCGCTGCCGCTGCAGGCGCTTGCGCCGCTCGCTCTCGAGGACGGTTCCTGCTACCTGATGCTGCTGAATCCCACGGGCGGCGTGCTCGGCGGCGATCATCTGGTCACGGAGATCGAGCTGGAAGCCGGGACGCACGTTTGCCTGAGCACGCCTTCGGCTACGCGCGTGTATCGGACCGAGGGCAAGCCTGCCATCCTCGAAACTGCAATTCGCGTGGGAGAAGGGGCGACGCTGGAATATTTTCCGGATCACGTGATTCCCCACGCCGGATCGGCCCTTTGGCAGTCGTTGCGACTGGAAATGGCGCGCGGAAGCCGCGCAATACTGGTCGATTCACTCGCATCGGGGCGGCGGGCTCACGGCGAGCGTTGGAAGTTTCGAGAGCTGGATTCGCGCATCGAGGTCCGTGCAGGCGGCAGGCCCGTGTATCTCAATCGCACAAGAATTGTTCCGGGTGCTTTGCGGCCCGATCAATTCGGCCTGATGGAAGATTTCGACTACATGACGTGCCTTTCGGTATTTGCGGACGAATTCATGCAATGGACGGAAGTCTGCGACGCCTTGAACGCAGAGCTCGAACCCACACCGGAGATTCGCGGCGGCGCGACCTTGCTGGCGCGCGGGGGCTGCGTTGCGCGCTTTCTCGCGTGCTCCACGCCCGACATGACGCGCATGAATAAGAAGCTGTGGGATTGCGCGCGACGAAGGGTGCTCGGGCTTTCCGCGTTCGACGACCGAAAGTACTGAACGGACGAACCCAGGGTCTAAAGACCCGGGCTACAACGCTGTGCGCGCCCGGACGTTGTAGCCCGCCTGTTTAGAGGCGGGGTTCGGTCGCCGGAAAATCGGACGGGTTTTGGCGACCGAAACATCGGGAATTGCCGGACCGCGAAAACAAATGACCGCGCTCTTCGCCATCATCGCGCTCGGCTTTTTCCTGGGGATGCGGCACGCCACCGACCCCGATCATGTCGTGGCCGTGACCACTATCGTCAGCCGCGAGCGCACGATGCTGCACGCCGCGCTGATCGGCGCGCTCTGGGGACTGGGCCACACGCTCATGATTCTCGCCGTCGGCTCCGCCATCATTCTCTTCAAGCTCACGATTCCGCCGCGCCTCGGGCTGAGCATGGAGTTGTGTGTCGGCCTGATGCTGATTTTTCTCGGCATTCTGAATCTGACGGGAGTTCTCCGCCGCGCCATCGAATGGGCCACGATTCGCCGCATCGGCCCGGGTGCGCATTCCCATTTCTTGCTGGGCCGCTGGATGGTTCATACGCATGACGAAGACGGCGAGCCGGTGTTCATGGATTCCGTTTCGATCCTGGGATGGACGCCGCGCTGGTGGCGGGACTTGGGCCTCTTTCACGTGTTGCGCCCGCTCGTCGTCGGGATCGTGCACGGCCTCGCGGGATCGGCCGCCGTGGCGCTCCTCGTGCTAGCGACGATCAGCCGGCCGTCGTGGGCCATCGGTTATCTCCTGATCTTCGGGCTCGGAACGGTGGCGGGGATGATGCTGGTCACTGCGGCGATCGCCCTGCCCTTCGCATATTCGATGCGGCATTTCGGACGCTTGAACCGCGGCCTCGTCACCGCTTCAGGATTGCTGAGCGTCGCGTTCGGAGTTTTTCTCTGCTATCAAACCGGCTTCGTCGGCGGATTGTTCACGGGACATCCAAGCTGGATTCCGCGATGAGGTGGCACAGCGACTCTTCGCTCTGCGGTTTTGTAGGCTGCATGTGTGAGCTTCGGACCTAGCTACGATTGCAAACCGCACACAGCGAAGAGTCGCTGTGCCACTCTACTTCTTGCCCTCTCCCAACTCGACCGGCTTGCCGTGCGGCGTGTGACGGTACGCGTCGGCCCAGGCTTCCTTGCGGGCGGTGAGAGCCGCCGCATCGCTCAGGCCGCACGACATCACCAGGCGTTCCAGCGTCGCGAGCCAGTGCTCGTAGTAGTGCGAGCCATCGTCGGGTTCGCCGCGATCGGCGGCGGCCTTCAACTCTGCCGCGAGCGCCGCGGCCCATTCCTTCCACGTGAAATGCCCCTGCTCGGAAAGCTTCACGGCGAGCGCAAACGCCTGCGCCTGCCAGGGCTCGGCAAACACCGGCCCGCCTTCATCGCGCGGCAGGCTGGGCAACGCGGCGAGGTTTTGCGAATCGGGAACGGGTACGGAATTAGGCTGGCTCAAGGTAGTCATCCCACATGTCGAGATAAACGGCGTCCTGCGGATTGGCCTGCTCGCCCCAGAGCTCGCGCGCGCCAAAGCGCACCGAGTAAACATGCTGAGGGCTTTCGCCTTTGAAATGCGCGTTCGTGTCCGGAAAAACGTAAACGCCGTGGTCGAGATGGATCGTGCCGATTTTCCCGCGCGCGTACCGCGGCAGCCGCGTGTGCCCCGTGGGATTGATCACCCGAGCGCGCACTCTCTGGCCCGCCTGGAAGCGCGCCGCGACCGGAACGTTCCGTTTCGTGGACGAACCCAGAGCCTCCGTATCGTGTATCTGAGACGCTTTGAGCGGCGGTGTGGCCTTGCTCGATCCAACCGCGGGTTTTCCGCTTTCGATCTCCGCGCGCGTGACCAATCCTCTCGCGGTCAGAAGATCCTCCAGCCCAATGAACCACTTTTCGTAATAGCTTATGCTCAAATATTCCGCCGGCGGAATCACCTCTCTCGAATAGCGCGCCGCGTCGATGTTCCACTTGCGCCACGCGCCCGCCGCCCGGTAGATCGCAAACACGCGCCCTTCCCAGGGATGGTGAAACACCGGCTCGTTCTTCTCTTCCCGCAGGGGGCCCATGTCCTGCATCCCGCCCATGTCATGCACGCCGTTCATGCCGCGCCTCCCGACCGGGGAGAAACCTTCGCCACGCCGATCATCGCGTCGCGTGTGACGAGAGCAGTGAGTTCGGCTTCACTAAGCCCCTCGGTGCCCGCCGGGCGCTCGGGAAGCACCAAGTAGCGCAACTCCGCCGTGCTGTCCCACACGCGCACTTCCACGTCGTCCGAAAGCTCCAGGCCAAATTCACGCAGCACGCCGCGCGGATCGATCACCGAGCGTGAACGATAGGGAGCCGACTTGTACCACACCGGCGGCAGACCCAGCACCGGCCACGGGTAGCAGGAGCACAGCGTGCACACGACCATGTTGTGAACGCTCGGGGTGTTCTCGACGACGAGCATGTGCTCGCCCTGCTGGCCGCCAAAGCCAAGCTCGGCGATGGCTTTGTCCGCATCTGCCAAGAGACGCTGCTTGTAGGCGGGATCCGCCCATGCCCGCGCCACTACTTGCGCGCCGTTACGCGGACCGATTTTGTGTTCGTAGGCATCGACCAAAGCGTCGAGCGCGGCGCGATCGACGACTCCCTTCTCGACGAGAAGCGATTCGAGCGACTTGACGCGAAGTGCCATGTCCGACGGCACCGCCTGGTGCGCATGGTCGTGCGTGTGGCCGTGCGAGTGCGCAGGATCGTCGTCCGCGCGCGCGGGAAGATCGCCCGCGGCAGCTGCGCCTGCCGCGCTGGCGGCTGCCGCCAGGAAATCGCGTCTGCTCGATTGCATGGAGGTTTCCTTTCGGGGCTTTTCTCCCGGTATTGTAGTCGCCACGGAGGAGAATTGGGAGGGGATTCGTAGGACAGGCTTTCAGCCTGTCGGGTTTTGTCCTTGCTTGATTAAAAACCGACAGGCTGAAAGCCTGTCCCACATCCAAGCCCGTCCTACTTATGCCGGCCGCCAGCGCGGGAACGACTGCCTTCGCAGCCATGTGGCAAGCCGCTCGAAGAAGCCCTTGCGTAGGGCGACTTCCACGAAATTGAGCAGGAGAGCGAGTGCGAGCCAATACGGCCACAGCGCCTGGCGTTCGCGAACCATCGCGCCCTTGTTGCTGAGCAGTTGCTCGATCGAGGGATGCATGCGCCCGCCGGTCACGCGGCTGATTTCGGCGAGGAGCGCCGTGTTGATCGCCTGCGGCTTCGTTTCGTCCGACTCGCGATAGAAGCCAGCCTCGGGCAGAACCAGCTCCGAATTTCCGGAAACGATGTGGTAGAGGCCGCCCTGGTCGGCGGGAATGCGCGCTTCGTAGTGGCCCGGCGCGGTCTCCTCGAGCGGAAGCGTGCGCGGCGCGGCGCCCTGCGACTCAACGAGAATATGCGGCGGCCCCGCGGCATCGAGTGCCGCGCCCTCGGGATTGTCGGCGTTGCCGAGGACATCGTAGTAGACGACCGCTTCGCCTTCGTGCTCTCCGGGGCGTACGCCGGCGCGAATGGTGCGGTCGCGATGCGAAACATCGCGCACCATCTGCGGCCACAGAGTGCCGAACGATTGCCAGCGCACCCACGGCGCGGCCCAGCGGCTCTTCGCGTCAGACATGAACGCGATCACGCGGCCCAGGCCGTAGCGCCAGCGCACGAGGAGCGGCTTCTTTTCATCGACGCGCAGGATGACTTCCGAGCCGTCCTTTGCTTCCGCCTGCACGAAGCCGCGCAATCGCGGCGACTTGGTGAAATCGATGCCGTCGGTGAATTCCACCGGGCGAACGCGGACGGCGCGCACGGGCCTCTCCTGAATCGCGAGATCCTCGGTCGATTTCACTTCGGCGTTGATGATCTGCGGAATCGTCTCCGGATTTTCGACGAAGTGCGATTTGCCGCGCGTCTTGTGGGCCAGCTCATCGAGCAGATCGCGATTGATGTAGTCGCCCACGCCGATCGTTGAAATGGTGACGTGCTTGGCCAGCGCGTCGCGCTCGAGTTTCGGAAAATCCTCCTGCGTGCCCGGCGTGGAAACGCCGTCGGTGAGCAAGATGATGTGCTTGTGCGTGGCTTTTTGATCGACGATGGCCTCGAAGCCGGCTTCCACCGCCTGGTAAATTTTCGTGCCGCCGTTCGCGGTGATCTGCGCGATCAGGTTGCTCTTGTCCTCGAGCGAGCCGGCCGGGCCCATGGGGATGACCCAGTTGAATGTTTCGTCGAACGAAATCACTCCAATCAGGTCGATCGGGCGAAGCGTGCGGATGCTGGCGCGCGCGGCGTCACGCGCCATTTCGATTTTCGGGCCGCTCATGCTTCCCGATTTGTCCAGGACCAGAACGACGGCGGTGGGCTTTTGCGGCGGCGGCTCGGCCCGCACCGGAAGCATTTTTTCAAAAGGCGTCTTAGGCTCTTCGGCGAGCTTGGCGTTGCTGTCTCCCGCGATGAAAATCAAGCCGCCTCCGGCGTAGACGTAGCGCTCGAGTGCCAGGTCCTCGTCGACGGCCAGATCGTGATCGGGATAGTTGTCAAGCAGGACCGCGTCCCAATCCCGCGACGGCGGATTCACCGGGAACGACGCCACCTTTTCCACTTCGACGTCGGCCTGCTTCAGCGTATCGAGCAGCGGGGCTGAGGTCTCATTCCCTCCGGCGACATACAGCACATGAGGGCGGCGCACTGTGACGGCGCGCGATGCAAGCACCTGCTCGGCGCCGCCGCTTGAGATGTGCACCTCCAAAAGACGGACGCCGCTCGTCGCGAGGCGCGCCTCCAAACCGATTTCGTTTCCGCCCGCCGCCAGATCCGCGGTGGTCGAGGCAATTTCCTTGCCTTCGGAAGTCATCCAAACTCGGGCCTTCATGGGGCTGCCGCTATTGACGCGCAGAGTCAGCGGAAAGCGCTCGCCGGAGAAAACGTCCTGCGGCGATGCGACGCTTTCCACCTGCACGGACAATGGCGCGGTGCCTCCGGCCGGCGAGGTGAAGACCGCGACGCCGCTTTCGCGAGCGCGCAGCGCCTCGGAAAGCGCGTGGCCGCGATTTTCGTTGCCGTCGCTGATCAATAGAATCCGCCGCTGCCCGACGGACGGGAACGTGTTCAGCGCAAGCTGCATCGCCTCTTCGAGATTCGTGGCCATGCCGTCTTTCGGATCGACCCCCTGCGGGATGCTCACCTCATCCGCGTTCGCTGAAACCGGCCGAAGGCTGGCGTGCTGCGCGAACGTGATGAGCCGCAGATCGGCGCCCGAATTTCTGCGCACCAGGTCACGCAGCATGGCTTCGCCGCGCTGCAGCGATTCGCGGGGCATGCTCGCCGAGGTATCCATCAACACCGTGACGGCGAGCTTTTCGACGCGCAGGGGCGCCCACGGGCCGGCCAGCGCGATCACCAGCGCCGTGAAGGCCGCGCACTTCAGAGCGAGGCACACCTGCGAAGCCGCCGGCATCTTCCGCATCCACACCCACAGGACCGGTAGCATGCCGAGGAGCACCAGGAAAATAGGCTGATCAAACGTCAACGCTTCACCTGCCGACCAGATTTGGATTGCGCAGACTGCGCTCTTCTTGTTCGTCCAGCTCCGAGTCAAGCTCGACTCGCGGCAAATCGCCGGGCAATTGCTCGGCTTCCGCGGCGCGTTGCCGCTCGCGCGCGGAATAGTAGAGCCACCACTCGAGCCACAGCGCCACGATCGCAAGCACGACGAGCCAGCGCCACATGCTCCACGCGGCGGGCGGCAGAGCCTCGGGCTTCACGTCCTCGACTTCCGTCGGGGTCAACTGCACGCGATCGGCGGGCAGCGCCGGCGGATTCACCGCAACGCTTGCTTCGCCGCCGTTCGAGGCGACGCGGTAGATCCCGGTCTCCTGCGCGAGAAAATGAACCCCGGCGTCATCGCGGGCGAACGGTGTCTCTTTTCCCGACGGCGCGATCACTTTCACCGCGGGTCCCGGCCAGTCGATCTCGCCGGTCGAGCGGGCATCGGCCACCTCGTCGACCGAGTGGGTCATCCACTCGATGCTTCCCGCCATGAGCAGCGGGAACGCGGATTCCAGCGGGAAATTGGAATCGTGAGGATTGAAGCCGACGATCAGAATTCGATGGCCGCCCTGTTCGCGCGCCAGGATGAGCGGCGCCGGCGGATCGCCCTCGGTGTAGGCCAGCACGGCGTCGCCCGGCTCGACCTTGAGAGCGGCGGGATTTCGCACGCTGATATCACGCGTGCGCACCCACCGGGTGACCGGGTGCCTCGGATTCCATCCGGTCACGCGCAGCGGGCGAGCGCGGGCGGCGGACGGACCACTGAGAAAATAAATCGAATTGAAATCCGCATTCGGCGTAAGACTCGCCCCCTGATAAATGGCGACGTCAGGCGCGGCGCTTGCCGCGGCGGCGGGAGGAAGAACGTCAGCCTGTACGTAGGGATCGCTGGAGAGAACGCTGAGCAAGTCCGTCGCAAAGGGAGACGGACTGCCCGCAATCACGGCCACGTGCACGGAGCGAAATGCGGGAAGACTTACGATGGCGCGGTCGTCGGCTTGCAGCGCATCCGGCGGGGTCAATTGCGCGGCGAGCAGCCCGCCCTGGTTCCACGTCAATTCGTCTTCCGCATTCACAATCTGGTTGGGCGCGAGCGTGAGCTTGCGCTGGCCGAGCGGCTGGCCGTTCACGGAAAACGCCAGCACCGCGTCCGATTTTTGTCCGCCGTAATTTCTCAGCTGCGTGAGGATGTGCCAGCGATCGGGACGCACGGCGTCACGGCGCAGCGAAAGGCGCGTGATGCCGCGATCCTGCACCTTGTCCCAATCGCCCACGAGCCGCATCAGAAATTGCGGCTGGCCGCCTTTGCCAGCCGGGGATTCAAGCTCGGCGCGAAACTCATCCAGGGCGCGCGACTGCTCCGCATAGACAAGGCCGGGGCCGACGTATGCCAGCAGACCGCGGCTCGCTCCGCCTAGCGCTGAGCGGGCTGTCTCCAGGGCACGCGGCAGATCTGCGGCGCCGCTGGAGGGTTGAGCCTCCAGGATGGCGCGCCGCTCGGCGGCGCGATCCGTTGTGAACGGCAGAATGGGCGGCGCGTCCCGTTCCCCGCGCAGAAGCAAAACGCGGTCGTCGCCGGGGAGCGAGTCGAGCAGGCGCAACGCTTCGGCGCTCTCGCGGTCGATCCACGCCGGCTCGCCCGCGGGCCGCATCTGCGACCAGATTGACGCATCAAACACGATCGCGACGCTGCGCGCGTCGGCGACCGGGCCCCATCGCGGATTCGCCAGCGCCAGCACGAGCAACAGCAAAAATACGATTTGCGCCAGGAAAGCCCACGGTTCGCGAAGCTTGCGGCGGCGCGGCCGCGAAGCCGGCTGCACGCTGGCCCAGAAGCGCAGCGTCGAGACTTTCTTGTGCTTGGGCCGGCGATGGTGCAGGTAGAGCCACAGCGCCGAAGCGGCGAGCGCGGTCCATACGGCCGCGATTTCGACGGGGCTGAGCGCGAGCCAGTTCATGCCAGCACCTGCCCGCCGCGCAGGCTGCGCAGGACGAATTCCTGATACGGCAGATTCGTCACGGCCCGAGCGTACCGGCCGCCGTTGCGAATCGCGAGGCGCCGCAGGCGCGTGGAAAATTCCTGGAACCGGCGCTCGTAAAGCGCCGCGTTGCGCGGCGAGCATTCGACGGTGCGCTGGGCTCCGGTCTCGGCGTCCTCGAGGATCAGCTCGCCGCCGGCTGCGGGGTGCTGTTCCTCTGCGCTGTGCACCTGCAGCAAAACGAAATCGTGGCCAGCGGAACGCAGCATTTCGACGCCGTGCTCGCAGCCCTGCTCGTCGAAGAAATCCGAAATCAGGATCACGATTCCGCGGGTGGAGAACTGGCTGAGGAACTCCTTCACCGCGCTGAAGAGATCCGTAGTTCCTCCGCACGCTTGTTCGCTGAGGAATTGCAGCACGGGCCAGAGCCGCTCGCGCCCGCCGGACGCGACGAGCGGCTTGTTCAGCCGGTCGGCGAACGGAATCACCGCGGTGGTGTCCAGATGCAGGAGCGCGAGATAGGCGAACGTGGCCGCGAGCCGCTGCGCGTAGAGGAACTTCGATTCACCCTCGTCGCCAAAATTCATCGATTCGCTGCGGTCCAGCAAAATCCGCACGGGGATGTGCTGCTCGGTCTCGTAAATTTTCAGAAAGAGCTTTCCGAGGCGAAGGTAGGCGCTCCAGTCCAGGGAGCGCGGGTCGTCGCCGAAGCTGTAGCGGCGGTAGTCGGCGAATTCCATGCCCGGGCCGCGCGTGCGGGAGCGGTGCTCGTGGCCCACGGCGCCGGACAGGTTAGTGCGGCAGAGCAGGGTGACCTGCTCGAGCGTCTTCAGGAACTCGCGGTCGAGCAATAGAGGAGAAGCGGTGGCCATGGCCAGTGGACAGGCTTTCAACCTGTCGGTTTTTCCGAGGACGGATTCAGCTCCCGCCGGTTTCGTTCTTGATGATGCGGCAGAAAGCGACAGGCTGAAAGCCTGTCCTACTCAACCTTGCCGGCAATTTCTTCCAGCAAGTCGTCGGGCGTCCGGCCGTCCGCCTGGGCTTCAAAATTGAGAATGATGCGGTGGCGCAGCGCGGGCAACATGAGCGCGCGAATGTCTTCCAGGCTCACATTGAAGCGGCCGTCAAGCAGCGCGCGCACTTTCCCGCCAAGGATGAGCGTCTGCGCTCCGCGCGGCGAGCTGCCGTAGCGAATGTATTTTGCCGCGAGAATGTTTTCGCGGTTCTCGGGATGCGTCGCGAGCGTCAGTTTCACGACGTATTCCTGCACGTGCGGCGCGACGGGAACCGTGCGCACGACGGTTCTCATTTCGAGAATCTGCGCGCCGTTCACCACGGGACGGATGGGGCTCGCTTCACCCTGCGTGGTGCGATCCAGAATTTCATGCAGGTCCTCGCGCCCGGGATACGGCACGCGCAGCTTGAAGAGGAAGCGATCGAGCTGCGCCTCCGGCAGCGGGTAGGTGCCTTCCATTTCCAGCGGGTTTTGCGTGGCCATCACGAAGAAGGGCTCGTCCAGGAGGTGCGAGGTGTGCGCGACGGTGACCTGCTTTTCCTGCATTGCCTCGAGCAGCGCCGACTGGGTTTTCGGCGTCGCGCGATTGATTTCATCCGCGAGAAGCAAATTGGTGAAAATCGGCCCGGGCTGGAAGCCCAGCGACTTCCGTCCGTCGCCGTTTTCCTGCACCACCGACGTGCCGATCACGTCCGCCGGCATCAGGTCCGGTGTGAACTGGATGCGCGAATACTTCTGCGCCACCGCCTGCGCCAGCGTGCGCACCAGCATCGTCTTGCCGAGCCCCGGCGCGCCCTCGAGCAGCACGTGCCCGCCGGCCAGCAGGGCGATCAGCACACCGTCGACGACTTCCGACTGTCCGACAATGGCCTTGGAAATTTCCCGGCGGACCTCGGCCATTTTTTCGGCGAGAAATTCCGCTTGCTGGCCGAGGGGCTGGGCGCCCATCTGGCCTTCCATTCCCACCGAACTGGTCATGAACCCACCCTGGTTCCCGGCATTCGATTTCTCCAAAAACTCGCCGCTCAGTGCGTTCCGTTGTCCGCGTGCTCAAAGTAACGCTGCACGTAGAAACGGTAGCGCGCCGGAATATCTTCCTGCTCGGAGCCGTTGACCACGGCGTCCTGCTGCGGCGCAAGCCCGCGATCGGGGAGCTGAGCCGCGCCCGTATCCGTCGCGATTTTCATCCGCGTTTGTTCCTTGTAGCCGCCGGCCTCGAGCGCCACGCGCTCCGGCACGGCATTCACGGCGTGCGCTTCCTGATCTTTGCGCAGTTCCTTCGAGCCGAGCTGGCTTCCCGCGCCTTCGCTGGCGGTCTGAGACGCTTTCTGCTTCGCGTCCGAATTGCCGCGCGAATCGCCGCGCTTGTCGCTTTCGGTTTGCCCCGGCTGCTGCGAATTGCCGGCCTGCGGAGTGCCCTGGCCGTTGGGCGGCTGCTGCCCCGCGCGATTGTTCGATTGCTGGCTGGGCGAATTTGACAGCATGTTTTTTAGGGCCTGCATGAGCGACTGCCCGAGCGACTGGCGGCCCTGCGGCCCCTGCTGCTCCGATTGCTGCTGCGCGTTGCTGTTTGAGTTTTCGTCGCCGCTCTTGCCTTCCTGCGATTGTGAGTAGCTGTCGCTCTGGCGGGCTTCACCCGAGGGATCGCCGTCCTGATTCGCGTCCGGCTGCATTTGATCCTGCTGCGGATCGCCTGCGTTGGCCTCGGCCGAATCCTTCTGATCCTCCGCGCCGCCGCCCTGATCGCTCTTCCAGAGGTCGTCGGTGTTCACGGCATCGGCGCGCTCGGCCTGATCGGCCGCGTCTTGTTTGTGCGTCACGAGGGCCAGAGTGCGCTGCAGATCCTTTTCCATCGCGTGCGCAATGGGCGCGAGAAGCGACTGGACGAGCGGGGAATGCGCGGTGCTTTGGAGCAAGGCGACGAGCGGCGGGCGATGGTGAATGCGATACGCGCAGAGTCCCGTCACGACCAGAACCAGCGCGACGGCGCGGCGAATGTTTCCGGGCGGCTCGACGGGAAAATACCGGCGCGGATCGAGCGCGATGAGCCGCGCGAGCGCGTCCTTGCGCTGCTCGCCGACCATTCCGCGCGCGTCGTCGATCCCGCCGAGATAGATCGCCGTCGAAAGCCGGTCCTTCAGGCCCGCGGCCGAATCGAGCCGGCGCGCCGTTTCATAATTCGAGGGCCGCATGCCCCATGTCCACGCGAGGATGGCCAGCACGCCAAGCGCGGCGAGCGCCGCGATGGAAATCACCGCGCCGCCGAAATTAGCGATCACCAGCGCCGCGGCGATTAGCCCGATCATGAGCCAGGCGAACCACTTCGCCTCGCTTCGCAGGAGCGAATTGGCAAAAATTCTGCGGCGAATGATTTTCAGAGTGGCGAGTAGGTCCTGCAATTCGGAAGAGCAGGCTTGCGGGTCCAGGCCGCGATACAGATCCGGGGATTTCCGTGGATCGTTGGGGAGAACTCGCCGCCCCAAACCCCTGAGCGCGGAGAGGCAGGCCGTCCCGGAAAATTCACCGGGCGCCGCCAGCTTGATCTTCTCGCGAAGACTCAAAGGTAGCCTCCCCCTCAGAGGTTCGGCCAAAGGCAATTTGCAATTACAAATCTACTCCAAGATTCGCGCTTTCCATACTAAAAGTGTCGGTCCGGCTCCATCAAATCGTGGATTCCTGTGATAGCGAAAATCAATCGGCAGGTAGAACGGAAGCAGGAGACCATCCATTTGTTTAGATGCAAAGTGCAGGGGGAAGGTGGTGCGGAAACAAAGGACTTCGTTCGAACGGAAATTTCGAACTGAATCCAAAGATATGCAACAAATTGCGCTTTTGCGGAATGGAATTGCCAGAACCAGCAGTAGGACAGGCTTGTAGCCTGTCGGGTTTGATGTTCGCCCGCCGATACTCTAAACCCGACAGGCTACAAGCCTGTCCTACTTTGGGGTCGAATCAAGCCAGGATTGGAAACTGGTGCGCCGGCGCATTCGATGCAGCGGCGGGCCCGCCCGCGAAGTTCAATGCAGAATTCCCATCCGCCAGATTTTCGTACGGGCGCCCGCGCAGCCGCATCGATGCGACTGCGAGCCCCAGTCTGCGCCTGTCCGGAGAGCCGTGCATTTCCTGCGGGCTATACGTCGGCGACAGAATCGCCAACTGGTAGAACGAATTCCTGCGCAGCCTGGCGGGGACTTCCAGCTCCACCATGCGGTCTTTTTCCCCGTAAAACTCTTCTGTCATTTCCAGGCCAAACTTCTTCGTTGTCGGATCGTACGCGCTCACGAGCAATTGAAATTTCGTGGCCGAGTGGAACGGGGAACGGAACCGGATTTGGAGCGACTCCGCTTCCAGCCTGGTATAGAAGTAGGACTTGGCATTGCCCGAAGTCCAGCGGCCCCCAACTCCGAACAGGCGCTGCTCGACGCCGTGCCATCCGAAGCCGAACTTGTCGATGGGTTGCGTGTCTTCGCGCAGCGCGAAGGTGTCGAGGATCATGGTGTTGCCCGCGCAGCGGCGGCAGATGCGCGAGGTCGCGCAGTTTTCGATAATTTCGGCGCGGCGCGGCGAGTGAAACGCGGTGCGCGGGTCAAGCGAGGCGATGTTGCCAATGTCCATTTCCCCTTCGACGTCCTGGCAACAGAGCGTGTACGTTCCGTCCGCGAGAATGCCGAACGTCAGGGCGCCGATGCACTTGAACGGCTCGGTGCGTTCTTCGTGGAACACGAAGCGGCCGGGCTGAGCGTGCGGCTGCACGAATTTTTCGTGATAGGCCCACATCCCGAATCCCTTGCGCCGAACCACAACGCCGGGCGCGCACATCCAGCCGGATTTCTCATTTTCGAGTCGCCACTCGGGGAGGTCTTCGGCGCGCAACACGATTTCACGGGCGGCGATCTGTGGCGCGAGGTCGTGACGGACGCGCTCCATCCCTTGCGCGAATTCCTCGGGATATTCCGCCGTGAGCTGCGCACCCAATGCCGTGAAGCACTCGGCGCAGAATTGCCAGCCTGCTTCGTACTCCTTGGGATCGTCAAACACTTTCCAGAGGCGCGAGCCGGCGTCGTTCTGCATCAGGTTCTCGATGAGTTCGCTGGCCATGTAAATTTCAATGGAAGCCTTGCTGCGTTGTCGGAACTTCTCCTGGATCGCGTTGCAGACCATCTCCATGTATTCGCGGAAATTCGCAATTTTCCTGTAGCCGCGCTCGGCGAAGGATTTGTCCGTCGGCGTGTGCAGGCTCATATTCAGGCTGATGTTGCTGTACTGGAAGAGCTTGCGGAGCCGCTCGGGGGTCAGCAGGGTGATGTTCGTGATCAGCGCGACGGGAACGTTTTCCTTCTCGCAGAGGGCGATGTAGTTGAAGAGCTTCGGGTTCAAGAAGGGTTCGCCGAGCACATTGAACATGATCGGAATTCCCGGAGCAAGTTCGTGCGCCACGCGAATCAACTGAATAGCCTGTTCGTCGCTCACGTGGCCCTTTTTGCGCACCAGGTCGTCCGATGGGCAAAATGTGCAGTGCATGTTGCAGTGGGAGGTGACTTCCAGGATCAGCAAGCGCGTCAACTTCGTCATATCTTCCGGCATTTCTCGTTCCCCGCTCGGGCTCGCGTGTGCAAGCGTCGGATCTTCATGAAATAAATTTCAGATATCCATAAAAAGCCATCGACGAAATGAAGAAAGGCTTTATGGGCAATGCTGGGTTGGTTGTGTGGGAGTCAGCATGTTCCGCTGTGAAACGACGCCATGTTGCAGTGTAGTTTCGACGGCACGATTGGAATGCGAGATGCACGCGTAAAGCCCACAAGGCAAGAAAAGAGGGTTCATGGACCAGACGGCGAGCAAGGCGCAACACGACTATGCGGTGTATCTATTCCAGCAAGGATTTTACGGGGACACCGTCGCGCAACTCGACGAACTCCTGCGCGTTGAGGAGACCGGCGAGCGCTGGAGCGACTGGGCGACCGCGCAGTTCGCGCTCGAGCACTTCGCAGAGGCGGAACGCGGTTTTCGCCGCGCGCTCGAGATGAATCCGGGGATGGCCGACGCGGCTGTAAATTTCGGGATGATGCTCAGCAGCCAGGGTCGCTGCGTGGAGGCCGTAGAGCTATTTGAACGGGCATTGCCGAACCTCGAGGGTGACGCGCGAGGCACGGTCCAAGGTTTCACCGCGCAATGCCGCGCGCAGCTCGGGGAGAAATCGAGGAAGCGGTCCCAGCCAAAAGCGCGAAGCAAGAAACGCCGCCCTAAAGCAAGGCGATGAGGTCGATTTCGACGCGGACGTTTTTGGGCAGCCGGGACACCTCGACGGTCGAGCGTGCCGGTTTGTGGGCGACGAAATAGTGCGAGTAGACTTCGTTCATCGCGGCAAAATCGTTCATGTCGGCGAGGAACACGGTGGTCTTCACCACGCGCTGAATGGACGAGCCTGCCGCCTCGACCACGCCTTTCAGATTTTCCAGGACGCGCTCGGTCTGGACGGCGATGTCGCCTTCGATTACCTGCTGCGTCGCCGGATCAAGGGGAATTTGCCCGGAGAGAAAAACAAATCCATTGGCGCGAACGGCCTGCGAATAAGGGCCGATCGCCTTCGGGCCCCGGTCAGTTGCCACGGTTTCGATCACACGAACCTCCTGGACGTAATTTCTGCAAAACCGTTCATCCTCCCCAGACTTTGTAGCGCCCGCCTTTCATTTCAGGCGGGCACGGCTGGCTCGACCCGTCGGATGCCCGCCTGAAATGAAAGGCGGGCGCTACACGAGATGCGCGTTCCCAGGCTACTGCGGCGCGGTCGCGCCTGAGGCCGTCGCGTAGCGGCTGCGAAATTCGTCGGGGATGCCCGGCTGGACGAGCCACTTGCGAAACATTTCCGCCAGGTCTTTCCCGGACGCGGTTTCGAGCGCGGCCCGCAGCTCTTCATAGCCCGTGTCGCTCGACGCGCGGGCGGACAGGATGTCGCGCAGCGCCGTCTTCAAATTGCCATGGCCGCACTCGTCCTCAAGCGCCACAAAGAAGAGGGCGCCGCGATAGCCCGTCGAAATTCTCTCGGCGCGCGAATATCCTTCGGGCGGCTCCATGAGGCGGAGGTCGGGCGCGGCGGCGCGGGCTTGGTCGTAACGTTCGATGAGCGAGGCGACGGTGCGGGCGCGCTGATCGCCTCCGCGGCCCTCGGCGGTGATCACAAGGCCGAAGAGGCCCACGCCTCGGCCCATCAGGATTTGCGCCTCGGGGCTTGGGCGAACGCGCCAGCCGTACCACGTGCGCGTCAGCTCGTATTCGGCCAACTGCAGCACGGGCTCGCTCGCGAGACCTTCCTGAAAATCGCGCGGATCGAGCAGCACTCCCCGGGGAAACGACGCCCCTCCGGGCTCGCTCGCCGCCGTGAACTCGCCGGGTAGGTTGACTGGCGACTCGGCGATCCGCACCCTTGTTTTCACTGCGGACGCCGGGCCAAAAAAGTCCTCGAGGGACTTCATGGAGGACGCCAGCCGTGCGGCAGCCGTTTGCGCGGCAGCGGCGTCAACCGGATGGAAGGTCCAGAATTGGACCCGGCCCTGACGAGTGTCCACAACTTTTTCCTCGTAACGTCCTGCGACCACGTAAGGGCGGTACTCATTGCGAGAATCCGATCGAAACCGGCGAGCGACCTGGCTGCCCTCCGCCTTTTGCCCGGCCGGCCGCCCATCCGCCAGCACGCGGAAGTCGGATGGGGCAGTCACGGTCAGAAGCTCCCGGCCGGGAATTGTTCCGCCCCGGGGGAACACACCCATCGGCGTCTGCCACAGCGGCAACGCCGTTTCGTCAGCGATGAAAAATCCGTCGGGTGAGGCAACGATTGTGCCGCGCGCCGAAAACCGAGGCCGAAGCTCCCATTCGGTGACGATGCTGCGCGTCTCGTTTTCCTTCCACACAGGATTGAAAGGCGCGCTCATCATTCGCGGATCGACTGGCGAGCTGCCCTGCGGAGAAACTTCCGCGCCGTCGACCCGCACGATCAGATTCCGCTCGCCGAAAGCGGGACCCTCGGGCAGGCGGACCTCCAGAGAATGCAGCGGGCGATCGCCGGCGTTCACAAGTTCATCGGTAACGCGAAGCTGGATGCGGCCCGGCGACTTATCCGAGACGCGTATTTCCGCCTGCCGATCGGGGAAGTGATAGCCCGGGCCGAGCGGCTGAACGCAGCCAGCCGCGAAGCAAACGCCCGCGGCGAGCGCGAACGCAAAAGGGAAACGCGAGATCAAGCGCGCATTCAAGACGAAGCGATTCTACCGACGGCGGGTGTGCAGGTCAAAACCACGTGGGGCGATTGGGCAATGCCGTTACGCTTTTACTTCGGCCCTGATTGCGGCCGCCGGCTTGCCCTTCCAAAACTCCACCAGATTGTCCATCGTGGTAAATGTTCTCGGCGCCATGCGGTCGATGTAGAGCATGCCGGTCAGGTGATCGATTTCGTGTTGTAGAATGCGCGCGTACCATCCCGTCGCCTGGATCACTTTTTCGCGGCCGCGCTCGTCAAGGCACGTGACGCGGACGGAGCGAGCGCGCGGGACGAGGGCGGAAAAGCCGGAAACGCTGAGGCAGCCCTCGAAAAATTCCACTCTCTCATTTCCGATTTCCTCGAGGACGGGATTGATGATGGCGTGAAACGGCACGGGGCGCCGTTCGCGCTCCTTCAGCACCGCTTCCTCGACGTCCTTGTGGTAGTCCGCGCGGTCCTCGATCACCGCGAGCTGCAGCGAGAGGCCGACCTGCGGAGCGGCCAGGCCCACTCCGGGCGCGGCTCGCATCGAGGCGTGCATGGATTCGATCAATTTCTGGATCTCAGGGCCGCGGATCTCCCCCAGCGCTAGCGCGCGGGCGCGCCTGCGTAAGACGGGGTTCCCGGCCTGCACAATTTCCAGTTTGGAGGGTTTCACGGTTCGACTCTACGCGAATCGAGCGGCGCTACAAAATGAATTTGGAGAAAATGAAGAGGCTGTTCTTGTAGCGGAAAACTATCTATGGGCGTGCGTTTCATATACGAATTTGTGCCCGCCGGCTTCGCGTTCGCGCTGGGCGATGAATTGGTTCGCTCTGGCGTCGGAGTCGCCCCGCTGCACCATCTCCAGGATCACCGCGTCGCTCACGCCTGTGTTTTTGAGCTCTCCAAGCTTCTCTCCGGAAAGCACGGTCAGACCCTTCACGTGACGCTGGGCGACGGCGAGAATGATCTTGTCGGAGATTCCCTCGAGGCGGATGGCGCGCGCCTCGCCAGCCCACGGGCCCAGGAGATTGAGGCGCCCCAGCGAGACTACCGTTTCCTCGGAGCAGCCGGCGTTCAGCAGGTCGACGACGGATTGCCCCTCCGCGAAGGCCTGCTTGCGGTCGCGGGCGAGTTGGATCAGGACGACGGCTGAAGGATCGGTCAGGCCCGCTTCGTGGGTCTTGTTAAGCTCGGTGATTTCCGCGTTGGACACGTTCAGTGTTTTCAGTTGCGGGACGCTGTCCAGCCACATGGCCATTTGGTCGGCTTGCTCGGCGTCCGCCTTTTGGGCGGGCTTGCAGGAGCAGGCCAGGGCCACGGAGGCCAGAAGCAGCGCGGACGGCCAGCGCCGCCGGAGCCTAAAATGGAACTGGGGCTTGGGGGCCATTCTTACATTTTATCCGAGCTGGCGGACGACGGCGGGGGAGTGTGTCTCGAAGATTAACTGGAAGTCATATCAAGCGGGTAGCGCGCGACCGAAGCGGGACTGTGAGAAATCGTGGACGAACAGGGCGGCTGCGACTCCACTGTGATTGCAAAAGGCACACAGCCAAGAGTGGCTGTGCTACTCAGACGTTGTACAGGCGTTCGACGCCGAAGACGCCGGAGATTTTGCGGATGTTGGCGATGATACGCTCGAGCTGGCGGCGCTCGCTGATTTCGAGTGTGAGGTCGATACGGGCGTGCAAATTGTCGGGGTGGCTGCCGAGGGTGCGGATGTTGGAGCCCGCTTCGCTGATGACGGTGGTGATGTCGGCCAGCATGCCCGGACGGTCCTGCGCGCGAATCAGCAAGGTCACCGGGTACGTGGAACCCGTCGCGCCGCCCCATTCGACGTCGATGCGGCGCTCGACCTGATACAGCAGGTTTTGGACGTTGGGACAGGCCGTGGAGTGGACGGCGACGCCGCGTCCGCGCGTCACGTAGCCGACAATCTCGTCCCCGGGGATCGGGTTGCAGCACTTCGCGCGAAAGACCATCAGGTCGCTCTGCCCGCCGACCTGCAACGGCGCATCGCCCACGCGCAACATGCGCTTGACCGTGCTGACGATCCGCGTGGAAGGATCTTCCTTGATCGGAACCGGCGGCTCGGGCTTGGCCGGACCGAGCGCCTCGCCCAGGGCCTTGGATAAGATTTGCCGCGCGGAGTATTTTCCGTAGCCGAGGTCGGCAAATAAATCCTCGAGCTTCGCGCAGCCGTATTCGGCGGCGACACGCGCCAAATCCGCCTCGGGAATCTTCTTCAGGCTGCGTCCGACTTGCCGCGCCTCCCGCTCGAGGAGACGCCGGCCGACTTCGGTGGCCTGGCTGCGCTCGATGGAATTGATATGGTGGCGGACTTTGCTGCGCGCGCGGGACGTGCGCACGAAATTCAGCCAGTCGCGGCTGGGCACGTGGCCCTTTTGCGTGATAATTTCGACGACGTCGCCGTTTGTAAGGCTGTGCCGCAGCGGGACGATCTGTCCGTTCACCTTCGCCCCGATGCATTGATTGCCGACTTCCGTGTGCACCGCGTAGGCGAAATCCACGGGCGTCGCGCCGCGCGGAAGGGCGAGCACCTTCCCCTTCGGCGTGAACGCGTACACTTCCTCGGGGTACAAGTCCACCTTCAGCGTGGACATGAACTCCGACGGCTCCTGCATCTCCTTGACCCATTCGATCAGCTGGCGCATCCACAGAATGCGCTGGTCGTCCGCGTCGGAAACGTCCTTGCCGTCCTTGTAGCGCCAGTGCGCGGCCACGCCCTGCTCGGCGATGCGGTGCATTTCCGACGTGCGGATTTGCACTTCAAAAGTTTGCCCCGAGTGAATCACCGTCGTGTGCAGCGACTGGTAGAGGTTCGGGCGCGGCATGGCGATGTAGTCCTTGAAACGGCCCGGCACCGGCCGCCACACCTGATGCACCACGCCGAGGGCCGCGTAGCAATTGCGAATCGTATCCGTAATCACGCGCACGGCGAGCAAGTCGTAAATCTGGTCGACGGTGCGGTGCTGGCGCAGGCTCTTCTGGTGAATTGAATAAAGCCGCTTCACGCGGCCGTCCACTTCGGCCGTGATCCCGCTTTCCTCCAGGCGCTTGCGAATCGTGGTCTGCAGCTCCACGAGAAACGTTTCGAATTCTTTTCGTTTCGCAACGACTGTATTCTGCAGCTCGCGGTAGGCGTCCGGCTCCAGATAGCTGAAGGCGAGGTCCTCGAGCTCGCCGCGGATCAGGCCCATGCCCAGCCGGTTGGCGATTGGCGAATAGATGTCCAGGGTTTCGCGCGCGATGCGCTGCTGCTTTTCGGGCGGCAGGAAGCCCAGCGTGCGCATGTTGTGCAGCCGGTCGGCGAGCTTTACGACGACGACGCGGACATCATTCACCATCGCGAGCAGCATCTTGCGGACGTTTTCCGCCTGGCGCGCCTCGGGGGCCAGCAAGTCCAGCCGATTGATCTTCGTAACGCCTTCAACCAGAACCGCGACTTCGTTGCCGAACCGCTCAACGATGCGCTGCGTGGTGACGCGCGTATCCTCGACCACGTCATGCAAGAGCGCGGCGCAGAGCGTGGTCACGTCCAACTTCATGTCCGCCAGGATGTGCGCCACTTCCAGGGGATGCGAGAGGTAAGGGTCGCCCGACTTGCGCTCCTGGCCGCGATGCTGCTCCGCCGCAAAATCAAAAGCGCGCCGCAGCAGCTCGATATCGCTCGCCGGGCGGGCTTGGCGCACCTTTTCGACCAGCTCGATAAAACGCGCCTGTAGCGCTCGCGTGGTGCGCTCCGCCCTGCTGGGGACGCCGATCAGAGCCGGCAGTCCCACCGGTTTTTCGAGCGATGACATTTCCTGGTATTTTATGCTGATTTGATGCCCCGGGGGAGAAAAGAGTTCCTGGGGCGCATGGCGGAGGCCTGCGTCTGAAACGGTGCTATTGCGGAAGCCGAATGCGAGAGCGGCAGGCTCTTGAACCAAGGCTAACTGGCTCGTTGGCGGAGGTTTGGGGCGTGGGTGCGATCGAAGCCCGAAATGAGGTAGAAGAACCACTCGCGAACCTGTTCGGCGGAGATCTGTTCGTCGGAGATCTCGTGAAGCAGCTTGACTGTGACCGTCATGGGCTCAATTTCGACGAGTCGGTACGCCCATCGGATAAAGTCATTCGTCGCGTAGTCCCGCCACGTTCTTTCCGAAAAGATCAGGAGGGGCGTCGCTCCCTGCAGCTCGACTCGCATGACAAACTCACACTCGTTTTCGACGAATATGAAGCATGCGAGGACCGGATCCGGGGGGAGAAAAGAATGCGCGTCTACAATCGTTCTTCCAGCCAGCTCGTTGATGGCTCCGCACGTTTCCTGCATCAGGTGAAGCAGGCCGAGTTTTTCGACACGCTCGCGGCCCCGCTCGAAGGCGTAGTCGTCATCCGTCGGCAGCAGGTGCTGTTCCTTTAGAAACTCCGCCAGCGACGCAGAGCCGCTCCTCACATCGCGCAACGCCCTTTCCACATGCTCCCGATCCGGTTCGTCCAACCCCCTTGCGTCGCCGGGGTCGGTGACGGTCCACCTTGAGAATATGCCCATAGGAGATTGCTCTCTTTTTACAGCCTTGAGACTTCCGCCAACGGCTTCGATTTCAAGCTCAGGACGCCTCGACCATTTACGCAAACGGTGCGGGGCGAGTCAAATGCTTTGGCATTTGCTCCAGTTTCCAGTTTATGGTTTCAAACGATTGCTGTGTCGAAATCCGGTCGGCGTCATGCCGGTTACACGGCGAAACGCGCGCGCAAAATTGTTTTGGTGCTGAAACCCCAAGTCGAGACTCACATCGAGAACACTAAGATCCGTAGTCTGAAGAAGCTGCTGCGCGCGCGAAACGCGCCGGTGGAGAATGTATCGGTGGGGGCTGAGTCCGGTGCTTTTCTTGAACAGGGTCGCGAAATAGTACAGGCTCAAATTCGAATTCTGAGCGAGGTCCGCGAGCGTAATGTTCTCGCCGAGATGCGCGTCAACGTACTCGAGGACGCGTTTCAGTCGCGGGGCGGGCAAGCGCGGTTCTTGGATCACCTCGCTTCCAGCATGCGGCGCATTCGAGTCCCCATCATCGGCCGGGCGAACCGAGTTCGGCCCAGCGGATTTGGAGTTTTGTGAATTGAACTTTGCGGGGTAGTGGCCGGGCTTTCGGTAAAGTCTCCCCTCGGCCAAGAGGCTCGGTACATCCGGCATAGGGCCCCCAATCCTTGACACGCCGACGCCCCGATCGCGGCGATGAACCATGACTTTGAAATGATCGTGACAAGATACTGCGCCTGTCCCCAACAGCGATCATCATGGACTCACGTAGCAACTTATCACATATCTTTTCGGCGTCGTGTATCCGTTCTTGCGGTTTTTTCCGGCACTCAGGGTTTCACTTGATATCTGAAATTGAAGTCACGAATGTGGGACGTCCAGGCGCTCTGCGTAGTTTCGTAAAAACAAAAGCGGCCCGTTACCGGGCCGCTTCGAGTCGAAACCCGCGACTAAGGATCGGTCGCGTTTGGAACTTTTTTAGGACTTGGCCGGAGCTTCCATCTTCTTCTGCTTGATTTCCTTTGCCTTCTCGACGAAATCGTCGGCTTGCTTCAGCAGGGCGTTGCGCTCGTCGGGGGTGGCGGCTTCGTCGGCTTTGCGGCGGAGCAGGAGGTTCTGGTAGGCCATGGCATCGTCGTAGTCGGGACGCAGGTCCAGGGCCTTCTTGAGATTGTCGATGCCTTCGTCGATCATTTGGCCGTTTTCCTTGATGTAGGCATCGCGAACGTCCGGAGGCATGGCATCCTCGTCCTTGAGCGCCTTGCCAGGATGGTCGAGGCGCCACTTGCCGCGCGCTTCCAGGTTCGCGCGGTAGCTGAGCGTCCAGTCGATCACGCCGATCCAGTAGTACGGCTCGGGATCCTCGGGCTTCAGGGCGATGTGCTTCATGTGGTACGTCTTCGACTCCTCAAAGCGCGATCGCGTGTACGGAGTACCCGCCATGTTGAAGAGGATCGAGCCGATTCCGTCGATTGCCGAAATGTTGTTGGCATCGGTGGAGAGCACATCCTGGAATTCCTTCACCGCCTGCTCTCCCATGTGAATATTCTCGGTGGAGGGAGCGCCGGGAATGTACTGCGTGGCATACGCCGTGGCGAGGTACAGGCGGGCGTTGGTCAGCGTCGGGTCGTCGTCCTTGGCGGCCTTGAAAAATTCAATGGCCTGGTCGTACTTTCCGTCGCGATAGGCGCCCACGCCTTTGTTCAGCTCGTCGCGAGCCCTGAGCTTGGCGCAGCCCGACGCGCCAAAGCCGATCGCCACGACAGCCGTCGCGAGCAAAGCGGCAGAGTTCTTGCTTTTGATGCGTCTAAAAAGCGCAAAAGGAATCATGGCAGACAATCCATCCCTGCAAATGTTTTGTGTTTCCCCCGTAAGGGCAAAAACTTCGAACGACTGCGCCGCCCGGCTCAGGACTCCAGAGTTGCTCGTTCGCATCGCGACGGCGTACGCTGTTCCCCGAGCACGCAGCGGAGCTTGCACCCTATCCGCCGCGCGACACACATGCTTCGCGGCCCCGCTTACAGCCGCACACTCTACACCACCCATGCCCCGGATCAAAACAACTTTCTCGGAGGGCCCTGAAACGTGGGCGGACCGCCGCCGCCGGTCCGTTACTTCCCCGCTTCGAGATTGGCGGTGATCAATCCAACCTTGTCGATTCCCGAGCCCCGCATGACGTCGATCGCCCGCGCCACGTCGGCGAAGCGCACGTTGTCATCGCCCTTGACGAACGCAACTTTCTCGGCGCGCTCCTTGAAGACGTCGGTGAGGCGCGGCCCGAGCGAATCCCAGGTGGCGTCCTCATCGTTGATCTTCAGCTTACCGGTGTCGAGGATCTGCACCACGATCGTCTTCTGCAGAGTCTGCGGTTGCTGCTGCTGGTTGGGCGGCGCGGGCTGAGGCACCAGCGCGTCCAGACCTTTCGGCGTCAACGGCGTGATGACCATGAAAATGATGATCAACACGAGGAGAATATCGATCAACGGAACGACGTTCATCGTCGCCATCGCGCCGCCCTGTTTCCCTCCTACGTCCATTCCCATTGTCGTGGCTCCTGATTCAAATTCCGCGCCCCAATTCATCCACGGGGCGGATGCGTCAGACTGAAGAGACCGGGAAGCGTGGAACATGGCCACGCTTCCCAGATGAGAGCACTAGCCGATCGGCGCAGTTCGCTTCGCCTCGGCGCGGTCCGTAATCAAGCCGACGTTATCGACGCCCGCGGAGCGAATCTCATCCACGATCTTGACCACGTCGCCGTATTTGGCACGGCCATCGCTCTTCACGAACACCGTCTTGTCCAGCTTGTTCGAAATACGGTCCCGAACCTGGTCGGCAATCTGCGAAAGGTCGGACTTGGTGCTGCCGAGGTAAACGTCCCCGCTCGCCGAGATGCCGACGATGACGGCGTCATCCTTATCGGCATCGGGCATGTCCATGGGGTTGGTCACCTTGGCCAATTCCACCGACAAGCCCTTCGAGAGCATGGGCGTGACCACCATGAAGATGATCAGCAGTACCAGCATGATGTCCGCCATCGGAATCACGTTCGGCGCGGCCATTTGCGGACCGACGCTTGGCTTGTATGACATGGGTTACTTCTTTCCGCCCGCCCGGCGAGTGATGAAGTAGTTCACCAGCTCCATCGAGGAGTTATCCATTTCGACGTCGAAGGCCTCGACTTTGTTGGTGAAGTAGTTGTACGCCCACACGGCGGGCACGGCCACGAGGAGACCGAGCGCGGTGGTTACGAGCGCTTCGGAGATTCCGCCGGCGACCGCGGACAACCCGGTGGCCTTCGTGGTCTCAATGCCTTTGAACGCGTTGATGATGCCGACCACCGTGCCGAAGAGTCCTACGAACGGGGCGGTCGAGCCGATGGTGGCGAGGCCGGAGAGGCCGCGCTTCATTTCGGCGTGCACGATGGCGACGGAGCGGTCGAGACCGCGCTTGGCGGCTTCGATCACTTCGGCGTCGGCAACCTGCGAGGAAGCGGACTGAAATTCGGAAAGGCCCGTCGCGACGACCTTGGCGATGTGGCTCTTCTTGTTGCGCTCGGCGATGGAGATGGCTTCGTCGAGCTTGCCTTCACGCAGCGCGCCGGCGACCTGCTGCACGAATACGCGGGACTGCTTGCGCGCCGCGCTGTACATCAATACGCGGTCGATCATGACGCCGAGGGACCAGGCGGACAGAAGGAACAGAATGCCCACCACGACCTTGGCGATAATACTCATGCTGCTCCACATCGCCCGCAGGTCCCAGTTGCTGCCCTGCAGGACAATCACGTTCATTGCCCAAACGGCTAGATTCGCTAGCATCTGATTTGCTCCTTTTTGATTTCGATTGAAACTTGCTGGCCGGAACCGGTGGTGCCGGTTCCGGCCGACTCCCTGATTGGCGGCCTAATTCGCGGGCTTCGATTTTTCAGAATCGAAGACCGGTCCCCTGACCGCCGCCCTGCACAAAACCGAACTAACCACCCATCGTGAACGTAACGGTAATCGTCGTATCGACCTCGACCGGATCGCCGTTGAGCTGCGTCGGCTTGTAGCGCCACTGTTTCACGGCGTCGAGAGCCGACTGGACCAAGAGCGGGTGCCCCGAAACCACTTCGAGCTGCGCGACTCTCCCGTCCTTGTCGATGATCGCGTGGAGAACAACGTTGCCCTGAATGCGGGCTTGGCGCGCCAGAGGCGGATACAGCGGACGAGTCTGGGTAATGATCGACGCTGCGGTGACGTTGCCGCCCTGCTTGATACGGGCGGGGGCCGTGGGCTTGGGCGGTGGCGGAGCGGCCGGGCCGGCGGCGGCGATCATGTTGCCACCGGGAATGCCGCCGAACACGCCACCCGGGTTCGAAGCGGGGATCACATCAGGCGGAAGCTCGGCTTCCTTGAACACGGCTACTTCCTTCGGGATCGCGCGCGGCTGCATCAGTTTTCCCGACTGGATCAAGCGGGCCACCGGCTTGACGATCGTCTTCACCGGCGCCGGCGGAGGCGGAGGCGGAGGTGGCGGCGGCGGGGCGATGAGCAACGTCGAGAGCATCGCCTTCGGGAGCGCCTCGGTATAGATCAACGGAATCAAGATGAGGATGGACAAGATCAAGGCCTGCACGAGACCTGAGAGCACGAAGCCCCATCCCTTGTTCGTTTTCTTCTTTTCATTTGTAGATTCGAGCAGATCGTCAAACATCGCATTACCCTCCCGCCGAAAAGTCCAGGAATAATCCGGGCGGCCCCACTTTGCCCGCCCTCGACCCTAGGTCTTCCGGAGTTTAGTGCCGGCTGCGGTTCCGGATGAAGCCAACGCTCCCTGGCCTCGCCAATTGTTCCAGGCCACCACCAGGGGTGCTGCAATACCAAAGCTGGAATACGTCCCCACCAAAATTCCGACCACCAACGCAAACGAAAAAGCGCGCAAAACCTGGCCGCCCATCAGGAAGAGCACGAGCACCGTCAAGAACGTCAAACCGCTCGTCAGAATCGTGCGTGACAGCGTCTGATTGATGGAGCGATTCACAATGTCCTTGAACGGCTCGCGGCGCATGAGACGCGCATTTTCACGGATCCGGTCAAAGATCACGATCGTGTCATTCATCGAATATCCGACTAGAGTCAGCAGGGCCGCGATTACCGTCAGCGAAATCTCAAAGTGAAAAATGGAAAAGAGGCCCAGCGTAATCAGGACATCGTGAAACACTGCCAATACAGCGGCAGCACCGTACACCCACTCGAAGCGAAAAGCAATATAAACCAGCATCCCCATCAGCGCATATAAAGTGACCACGACCGCCTGACGGCGAAGCTCGGAGCCGACTTTGGGGCCCACGATCTCCACGTTCACAATCGCGAATGGGCTGGTATAGAACGAATCGCGCAGCGCGGCGATTTCGCTCGCGTTCACGCCCGCGCCGCCGAGTTGATTGAGATCGGTCGCGATGCCGGCCAAATTCTTGTCGCGATATGCGGCAATCTGCTTTGCGAGTTGCTGGTACCGATCCCCCGCGGACGCACCGAGGGCCAGCGGATCCTTGCGGGTCAAGGCGTCCGAGATCGAGCCCGGGCCAGCCGCGTTGAAGTCCTGCTTGCCGGGTTCGCCGGCGCCGAGCGTGGCGTGGAGGGCGTTGAGGATCGCGGTCTTTCCGGTATCGAGAGCTTCGGCGCCCTGGCCTTTCTCTTCGAGGTTGATCAGAACCTCGTTCTTGGTGGCGGCCGTCAGGTCGCTGACGCGCACGATGGTGCTGTTACCGATTCCCTGCTGGGCGAGCCCTGCGCGAATCGTATCGAGAGGCGGGTTTTCCGCGAAGCGCACGTCAACGACCGTGCCACCATTGAAATCAATGCCGTATGTAAGACCATGATGAGCGACGATGGATACCATCCCTGCCGCAAGCAGACAAAACGACAAGCCAAAGAAGTACTTGGCTTTGCCCATCCAATCGAGATCGACTTGTTTGAAGAATTCCATGGTCACTCTGGTCCGTTAGAGTTGGACACCAATGTTCTTAGTTTTGTTCCCAAAAATGAATTCCCACGAATCCCCTAAAACGCTCGGATCCAGCGGGGGCCGGATTCCGTTGCCACACCCTCACCCTTTGTCCGCTAAATACTAAGCTCCGCCTCGCGCGGCATCTTTGCGATATGCCAATCAAAGATCACGCGGGAGACGTAAACGGAGGTGAACAGGTTCGCCAGCAAACCCACCGCCAGGCTGACCGCGAAGCCGCGGATCGGGCCGGTCCCGAACAAGAACAAGAATGCCGCCGAGACGATGGTGGTCACGTGGGTGTCAATGATCGTCAGGAAGGCTCGCTTGAAGCCAATATCCACGGCGGAAACCGGGGCCTTCCCGCCGCGCAATTCCTCGCGAATACGCTCAAAAATAAGGACGTTAGAGTCGACGCCCATGCCGATGGTCAGGATCACGCCGGCGATGCCGGGCAGCGTCAGCACGGCGCCAAAATAGGCCAGCGCGGCCAGCAAGATCACTAGGTTCAGGATCAGGGCGACCACGGCGTTTATGCCCGACAAGCGGTAATAGAACACCATGAACACCATCACCACGATCAGGCTGATGATCGAGGCCTGCACGCCATGCCGGATGGAATCCGCGCCCAGGGAAGGGCCGACGGTGCGCTCTTCGAGATATTTGATCGAGGCAGGCAGGGCGCCCGATCGAAGCACAAGCCCCAGATCGTTCGCTTCTGTTTCGCCGAACTGGCCTTCGATGACGCCGGTGTCATCGATGCGGCCATTGATGGTCGGAGCGGTCTGCAATTTATGCTCGAGCACGATGCCGAGTTGCTTGCCTATATTTTGCTCGGTGAAGGGACCGAACCGGCGGCCAGCTTCGGTGGAAAGGGTGAAATCCACGTCGTAAAAGCCGATATTTTTCGTGCTGCGAACGGGCGTCGCGCTGCGCAGATCGCGGCCCGTCACGACCGGGATGCGGTCGATCACAAACCAGCTGTCGGCAGCGGGAGCGCCAGCGCTCGATGCGGTGCTCTTCCCCTGAACAATTTGCGCGTTGGGCGGAAGGATACCCCCGTGCGCGGCGAGAACCGCTGCCTCGGACGGATAGGGCTGGGCATCGAGCACCAGATGCAACTCGAGCTGGCCGCCGGCCTGGATCACGCCCTTAGCGCGGTTGGGATCGCCTTCACCGGGCAACTCGACGATGATTTCGTTGTCACCTTGGCCGTAAGGCGCGACGAGAGGTTCGGTCAAGCCTAGAGCGTCGATGCGGCGTCGAATCGTCTCTTCTGCCTGATCCATGGTCTGCTGCTGGATGCTTGCAATGCGCGACGGCTTCATCGTCACGAGGTAGCCGGAGGGCTCGCCGGGCGCGGGAGTCGCGTCCCAATCCGGAAACTGGTCCGTGATCAGGTTGCGCGCGGCGCCGGCCTGTTCGGGCGCGATGTTGTGAACCAGGATTTGCGTGTCGCTCAACTTGCGGATTTCGTCGTAGCGGATGGCTTTGTCGCGCAGCGTGGTGGTGATGTGATCCGTCGTCTGATCGGTTTCCTGGCTGATGGCTTCCTGCACTTGCACTTGCAGAATCAGGTGCGTGCCGCCCTGGAGATCGAGCCCGAGCTTGATTCGGTCGGTGAAATTCGATTTGATCCCGGCCCAGGATTTGGGCGGGAAATCCGGCAACCCAACGAGGCCGATCAGGCAGGCAATGATGACCAGCGCGATGAAGAACGCCTTCCACTTAAGATTCGCAGTCATGGCTTGAACTGGCTCAGGACCCCGCACGCGCCGGTTTCAGTTCGGTCGGCGCAATCAGACGCAGCGGAACGTTACCCGGCCTTACGACTCCTCCTTACTATCGGGTTGCAGGCCGGTTACGGCGGACCGCAAGATCTTCACTTTTACCTGGTCGGCGATGCGAAGCTGGACCGTCTCGCCCTCAATCCCAACGATCGTGCCCAGGATTCCTCCGTTGGTAATCACCTTGTCCCCGTTCTTCAGGGAGTTGATCATCTCCTGCGTCTTCTTCTGGCGGCGCTGCGCGGGGAGAATCAGCAACACATAGAAAATGCCCATGATGACAATCAGCGGCAGGAACTGCACGAGGCCACCGCTGCCACCGAACTGCGCCATCAGGGACAAATTTTCCGGCAAAGAAAGCATAGGCGTTATGGAGACGAACTTCTCTCGCTCCAGCTAACCTTTCGGGTATTGCCACGGACACAACTGGGTCCCGCCATTCCCGACCATGGAGGAGGACAGGACCACGAAGTTCACTGCCAAACTTCCCGGCGGCCTGAAACCGGCTCACGCCCGGACGAAACGCCCCGAAAGGAAGCTCCCGACTCGCCCGCTGGATCCCTCAGACGACTCACTCACCCGCTTCGATGCGTGCCTGGAAGCCCGAGCAGAAATCTACTAGATTCCCAAACGCGATAGCCTGTCGAATCTTGCTCATAATGTCAAGAAAAAACGCGACATTGTGATGAGTATTGAGGATGGAGGAGAGGATTTCGTTGACTTGGAACAAGTGCCGCAAGTAGGCGCGCGAGTAGGTGCGGCAGACCATGCAGGAGCAATCTTCGTCCACGGGGCGGGGATCGTCGGCGTAGGTCGCGTTTCCGATATTCACGCGGCCGGTGCTGGTGAAAAGGCACCCGTTCCTGGCGTTCCGGGTGGGCAGGACGCAGTCCATCATGTCCACGCCGCAGCGTACGTAGTCGGGAAGCTGCTCGGGAAAGCCAACGCCCATGACATAGCGCGGGCGGTCCTTGGGCAGCAGCTCGGTGGTGATCGCCGCGATCTCGCAGGATAGGGGGTGGGGTTCGCCGACGGCCAGCCCCCCGACTGCATAGCCGGGGAAATCGAGTTCCACGATTTGGCGGGCGCTCTCGCGGCGCAGGTCGGCATGCGTGCCGCCTTGGACGATGCCGAAGATGACCTGGCCTGGATTGATCGGTGCACCTACATTCGCGCGGCCGTCGGTGGTTGCGGCACCTTCATTGTTTTTCGTGGCAGCCGCAAAGTCGCGACAACGGCGGGCCCATTCCGTCGTGCGCTTCAGGGCGCCCGCTGCGCGGGCGTGGTCTGCGGGATATTCGATGCATTCGTCGAATGCCATCGCGATATCCGAACCGAGCGCCTGCTGAATCTCGATGGATTTCTCCGGGGTCAGAAAATGCTCGGAGCCGTCCAGATGCGAGCGGAAAACCACGCCGTCGTCCGTAACCTTCCGCAGATCGGCGAGGCTGAACACCTGGAAGCCACCGGAATCTGTGAGGATCGCTCCCGGCCAGGACATGAACCGATGTAACCCGCCGAGCCGCCGAATGCGTTCGTGGCCCGGGCGCAGATAGAGATGGTAGGTGTTGCCCAGCAGAATCTGAACGCCCAGCTCGCGGAGCGCTTGTTGCGTCAGCGCCTTCACCGTGCCCGCCGTGCCGATGGGCATGAACGCGGGCGTGTCAATCACGCCGTGCGGCGTTGTGAGGCGGCCCAGGCGCGCGCCGGTCGGATCGGTTTTCAAAACCTCGAAATGAAAATCCATTCGCTGGAGTTTAGCAGACTGAAAGAACATTGCTCATTCCGGTGCACCGGCGAACAGAATCGACCTTGCGGTTTCCAACCTTGCAGGCTAAAAGAAGTCTCTTACGCGAACCGCAAATGAAAATCACGAAAAGCGCAGCGAAAATTTCCGTCGTGCCGATGATCGCGGCCACTTATTTCATGGTGGCGGGCGGACCGTACGGCCTGGAAGACATCGTGCAAAAGACGGGCTACGCGGCCACGCTGCTCATTCTTGTGGTCACGCCGCTGCTGTGGAGCGTGCCGACCGCGCTGATGGTGAGCGAGCTGGCGACGGCGATCCCCGAGGAAGGCGGCTTCTATATTTGGGTGTGGCGGGGGATGGGGCGGTTCTGGGGATTTCAGGAGACGTGGCTGACGCTGGCGGGTAGCGTGTTTGAAATGGCGCTCTACCCGAACCTGTGCGTGGCTTACCTCGGGCAGGTCGCGCCGGGGCTGGTGGCGGGACATCGAGGACTGATGTTCGGATTTGGGATGATTGCGGTCTGCACGGCGTGGAATGTGTTCGGAGCGCATTCGGTGGGAGAGGGTTCCGTCTGGCTGAACGTCGCGCTGCTCGCGCCTTTCGTCGCGCTGACGATTTTCGCCGTAGGGAGCGGACGGTTTTCCGGAGGAGCCGCGCCGATTCCATTATGGCATGCCGACTTGCTCGGCGGCGTGCTCATCGCCATGTGGAACTACATGGGCTGGGACAATCTCTCGACAATTGCGGGCGAGGTGGAGCGGCCGCAGCGCGCCTATTCGCGGGCGATGTTCGGAGCGGTGCTGTTGGTTGTCGCCAGCTATCTGATTCCGGTGGGCGCGGTGGCCCGGATGGGGATCGATCCGAATCGGTGGGGCGACGGCGGTTGGGCGGACATCGGGCGCATTGTGGGCGGCGAAACTTTGGGAGTGGCCATTGCGCTCGCGGGCGTGATCGGCGCGGTCGGATCGTTCGGCGCGCTGATGATGTCGTTCACGCGGCTGCCGCTGGTGATGGCGGAAGACGGCTATTTGCCGCGCATTTTCAAGGGCCGCGACGCGCGCACGGGAGCGCCGCTCGCCGCCATCGCGGCGTGCGCGATTTTGTGGGGGGCGTCGTTTCCGCTGGGATTTGAGAAGAACGTGCTGCTCGACGTGATGCTGACGGGACTGAGCATACTTCTGGAATTCTGGGCGCTGGTTGCGCTGCGCCTGCGCGAGCCGGATCTGGCGCGGCCGTTTCGCGTGCCGGGCGGGATCGCCGGAACAATCGCCATCGGCGTGCCTCCACTCGCGCTGATGATCGCGGCTCTTGTGCGCAATCGCACGGAGCTTGTGGGAACGACGAGCGAGCTGGCAATCGGCGGCGCGATTATCGCGGCGGGAGTCGCGCTTTACTTTCTAAGCCGCATGTATCGGGAGAAGGTTGGAACGAAATTGTGAAGAGGGTTTTCGAGTGGCGCGGGCTTTTTGCCCTGAATACCGTGAAGGGCAGCCTGTGGGGGTTCGTTACTGCAAACGGCGATCCTGCTCTAACTAAACCCCACAGGCTGCCCTTCAGGTGTTCAGGGTAAAAAGCCTGCGCCACATTACGGCCGGCCATCCCAACAGGGCCACAGCGCAAACGACGACCGCGTACCCGCCGGCTTGGAAATAGGGATTGGGCTGCTCCAGCAATTCGATGGCGGCGGGGACGAGCACGATCGTAGCAGCCAGCAAAAAATAGCCCATCGCGTTGAAGCGGGCGACGCGCGTGACGCCGTACCAGAGAGCGACGACGGCGACGAGGTGAAAGGCGAATTCGCGAAGAAAAGCGCTGGGCGTCGCGACGTTGGTGGCCATCACCACGGCGTAAGCGACCATCAGGCCGGCGCGCATCCACTTCGGGCGAACGTACAACTCGATGAGGCTTGCCGCGATTGCGAGCAGGCCCACGGTGAGAAACGCGGCGGCGATCGCGGACGAGACCGCGCCCACCGCGGGCTGAAGCAGGTCCAAATTCCCCGGCACGGATTCTCCGAGCGAGTGCCGCAGCAGCGGCCAGCGCGCGAAGAGCGCGGGCAGCCGGTTCAATCCCATCACGGCCGCGGAGCCGAAGACTCCCAAACAAAACGCGTCGCGAAAATACGCGGGGCCCAGCGCCCGCCATCCCGGAACTTTCCCCGGCCCGAAGGCGCGCTCGAGAAAAAACCACCCGAGTCCCAGCAGTACAACGGCGCCCGCCGCGTACAGCGCCGCCGCAAAAATGAAAGTGATGCCGAGCGTGATGTAATACGTGGTCAGGGGCATGGCGGTCAGGTAGTTCATGAGCAGGAGCGGCGCACGGTTTGCGTAACTTGCCATGGCCGCAACAAGCAAGAGGGCGGAAAACTTTACGAGAGATCGCCAGGGAAGGCGAGCCACGTCAGGGCTCTTCAAGTTGCGCAGGAAGACGACGATCACGGCGATGAGCGCGACTGCCAGCCCGGCGAGGCCGACGAAAGCCTGAGCGATCTGCAGCGGGGTTCTGCGGCTTTCCTTGTCGCGCCAGGTCTCAGGAATCTTGATGAAGATGCGATAGCCAGAGACTTCGTCGCCGAGCACCGCTACGTGCATGCGGATGTGCGCCCCTCCCGCGCCGAGCTGGCCTGCGCCGGGATCGAGCGCGGTTTTTTGCTCCCACTCAAAAGCGTGGTCGGTGCGCGCGGGCTTCTTGTCGCTGTGCGTTTCGACCAGATTCCAGCCGGTGAGTTCCGCGTGCTTCTCGTCGCGGAGATAGGCTTCGGCGCGCGCCTGGGCTTCTTCCTTGGAAAGATTCGCGCCGGGCGTTTTTTCGTCGAGCGTGTGATGGACGGAGTGGAGCGAGCCGTCTGGCTTCAGGATGACGAGATATTCTTCCTTCTGCGAATCGCGAAAATAGCGGACTGCCCAGAACGCGGAGGGAACCTCGTCGCGATAGATGCGGTTGGACGCGGGGATGCCAATGGCGCGGCGTAGGTATTCGTTCGTGTACTCATCGAATGAATTGGTAAGCGTGGCGGCGTGATGGTACGAGGCGGGATCGATCCGCATGCCGTTCAGCGCGCGGTTTGCGCGTTCGGTCGCTTCCGTCGAGTTGATGGAGAAGCGGACGAAGTCGCCGATCGTTTCGCGCTTGATTCCAGCGAGGGCCGCGATGCCGAGGACGCCGCAGGCAATCAGCACGGCCAGCGAGCGACTGGACATACCGGCGTGACTGGTTGACGCCACGGGCTCAGCAATCTCGGCGAGAGGCGTAACTTCGGTTTCTGGCGCAGGCGAAGGCTCGATTTCTGGTGTCGCTGGGACCATCAACGGCCCGCCGAGTGGGTGCGCGACGTTCAGCAGAGAGGGATCAGTCTCGAATCCGCCGCGCGTTAGATACGAAACCGCGGCGATCGCAAGCGGAATGAGCGCGGCGCCGCCCACGATCGCTCCTGAAACCGGCAAATAAATCCCGTGTGACCGCAGGAGCGACGTGCTGATCAGGAAGGCGTCCACGGTGTAATGCCAGGTGAGCGTCGCCCAAATTCCCCAGCGAAGCATCACGAGCCCCGCGACGATTCCGATCAAGCCGATTTCGATGCCGCGCACGTAGGCCGGCTCCTGCGGATAGTTGCTGTGCAGGAATCCCCAGAAGAACGCGGGAAGAACGACGGCCAGCACGCGCGAATTCGTCATGCGCTGCAGAAAAGGAATCGCGAAGAGGCGGAACAAGAATTCCTCGCTCGCCGCGGCGTAGAGGCCGATCGTCAGCGCGTACAATCCCGGCACGTACGTGCTCACCACCGCATTTTCATAATTAATGTCCTGCGGAGCCCACGCACCGAGTTTCCGGCTGATGATGTAGAACACAGTGATGTAGCCGATGTGGGCGGCGGCGAGGCAAATGCCGATGACGTTGGCGGTGAAAAATTCGTTGCTGCGAAGGCCGGGCAGGCTCAGCGCGGATTCCAGTTTGTGTTTCTTGGGTTGAAAGATCCGGTACATCGGCTCGCCCGGCACAACGGCGAGCACGACGAGCAGGGCGCTGACAACGCTCATCAGCGCGGCCTCGCCCATCTGGCTTAGGAAGAAACTCGAGTACGGCGTGTTCGTGTCGTACCCCGCCCGGTCCAGTGGCCACTGGTTCATCGTCATCAGGAAATACAGCACGGTGAAAAACGCGCCGAGTACGATCCCCGTGCGCCACTCCAGCACGCCGCGGCGACCGAGCGAGACGATCACGAACAGGCATCCGCCGACTAGAAACGCGTAAGGAATGAGGGCGAAGAGCTCAAAGAGATTGTTCGACGAGCGCAGGCGCTCGTAGCCGCGCGTCCAGGCTTCAGGGACTTTCAGGAATTCGCTGTAGCCGCTGACGCGGTCGCCAGCGAGCGAGACCACGAGGCGATAGGGCGCGTCCTTCGCGCGAAATCCCTGGCGCTCCCAGGAAAAGCTCCAATCGCGCCGCGCGGGGCGCTCATTGAGATTTGCTTCGGCCTCGAGAAAATCGTATTGCGAGAGATCCGCGTGGATCGTATCGCGCAGGAACGATTCCGCCGCGGCTTGCGCCGCGGCGCGTTCGAGGCGCGCGCCCGGCGCGACTTCCTCGAGTTCGTGCTGGTAGCCCACGATGCCGCCCGTGGGATCGACGCGCACATCGAATTCCTCTTTCTGGAGGGGGCGGAAGAATCGCGTCTGCCAGTACCAGATGTGGACCTGGTCGGCCATCATCTGATCGGCTTGCTGCAGGCCGACTTCGCGCTCCAGGTAAGTCTTGGCGGTATCGTCCAGCTCGAAGACAATGCTCGAATCGTAGCCGCCGAGCGGCGCGCCGTGCTCCTCCGCAAATTTTCGAGCGATGCTCAGCGCTTCTGTCCGCGAAACTTTGAAATCGACGGAGGCTTCCGGGAAAGCGCGGAAGAAATACGTGTACGCCACAACGGCGCCGGCGATCCCTGCCAGAATCCAGAGCAGGAGCACCCGCGCGTCGTTCCTGTTGAGCCGTTCAAGCGGCAATCACGCCTCCGGTCAAAGCCGAAAAAGTGATCCATCTTTTCGCATGCCGAGGGCTATTGCAAGCCGGGGGAGTTCGGTGGTGGGCTAGGTGGCACAGCCACTCTTGGCTGTGTGGGTTTTGCAGCAGTCAACAAAGGCTCACAACCAAGAGTGGCTGTGCCACTTCAATCTTCCAGATCCTCGCGGAATACCGGTTGGGAGGGATCGAGGATGCCGTCCATTACGTCGACGATGAGGCGTTCGTAGACGGTGGTGGCTTCGGGGAGGGAGGCGTGGCCGCGTTCCCAGACTACGCTGCCGGTGGCGGAATAGACGAGCGTGAAATAGCGGCCCTGGGAGAATTGCAGCTCGACGAGCTTGCTGGGCATTTCGGGGTCGCCTTCCTGGCCGAGGATGTCCATGAGCGCGATCGACCACTGACGGCCTTTGGGGTCGGTGACCGATTGGCGCTCGAGGTAACGCCAGTTATCCATGGTCCAGGAAGCCATTTTTCCTCTGCGTGTTGAATTTTCCTTGTAGCGCCAACCTTCAGGTTGGCATTCCGGGCGCCGGGGCGGTGCCCGCCTGAAAGGCGGGCGCTACAACGCGTTGCTCGCCCTGCCGTCTTACCCGCGCGCGGCTAGCAGCTCCGTCAGCGCTCTGGCTACCTGGCTGCCGGTGAACGGCTTCGGGACCAGGAAGACATTTTGGGCGTTGCGCTCGCGCAGGCTCTTGTCGGCGAGTTCCGGCGTGTCGCTGATGATGACGACCGGCAGCGCGGCGAAATTCGGGTCGTCGCGAAGCGCGTCAAAGAGAGACTCGCTCATGTTGTAGGCGGTGCAGTCGAGGACGAGCGCGTCGGCGCGCTGCTCGACGATCAGGTCGTTCACGGAGTCGGCGAAGCCCGAGGCGAAGACCTCGAAGCCGCGGTCGCGCAGGGCGTAGGTCAGAAGCTCGGCGATTTCCGGCGTGTCGTCGATCAGGAGGATGCGGCGGACTCGAACGCCGGGAGTTGTTGGTTGGGTTGCCATGAAATTAGGTTTGGAGCTGAACACCAGGGGCTAAAAGCCCGCTCCGCTTCGGACGAGTTGCGGCACAGTTGAAACCGTGCCCTACAAAGATGCGCGCCCGATCAAGCGGGACGGGACCGGCTTGCAGCGACCGTAAAACCTGACAGGCTGAACGCCTGTCCCACTGGGAACACCCGTTCTACTTCGTGCCGTAGTTTCCCGGCACGCGCGGTTTTTTTCCGGCGGCGGGCTCGAGGTCTAGCACCCAGACGCGGCCGCCCGCGATGTAGTACGCGAGGTGGTCGTTCTGCACGATCGCGCCCCAGGCTTCGAGCGTGCGGTGCGCGAAGGTGATCCCCTCGAAATTGTTGCGCACGTGGCCGAACACTTCGTTCGTGTGCCAGTTGTCGTTGAGAACGGCGTCGCCGCCGTGCGCGCGCAGCACGGTGTAGTACTGGTCGTAAGCCGCCTCGGGGCGTACTTCGCGCGTCGCCCCGTGCTTCTTGCCTTCGCTGACGGCGTACAGGTCCTGCACTTCCGCGGGGCCGGTCGGATTCGGATTCGTGATGTTCGAGCTCATACGGTCTCCGCGATCGTGGCGGCCGCTTCGGCGGCGCCCATGTTGATGAGATTTTTCGCGTCTGTGGCCTTCAGCAGCGCGTCAGGAACCTGAATGCCCATCATCTGCCACTGCATGTTGGCGAACTTCTGCAGCGTAGCGATGTGCTCGGCGTGCAGGTGGCCGAAGCGCCCCTGCAGCTTCAGGTATTCCGATACAGGCCGCATGGTCTGGGGGCGGAAGCTGTAGTCGTACTCGCGCTTTTCGTTGTTCCATTCCCAGATGGGATAGAGCCCGCACTCAACGACGAGCCGGCCGAGATCGATCGACCGCGGCGTCTCGTACACAAAGCCCTTCTGGCACGGCGTGTAGATCATCAGAAAGGATGCGCCCTTATAGTTCAGGCCCTTGCGCACCTTGTTCATCAGGTCAATCGGATAGCCCACGCTGGCCGTCGCCACGTAGCAGTGCGGATGGCCCGCCGCCATCATGCGCGCGAGGTCCTTGGGAAAGAGCGTCTTCGCCTCGGGAACTTTCGGGCCCGGGGGCGAGAACGTGGTCATGCCGCCGTAGGGTGTGCGCGACGACGCCTGAATGCCGGTGTTGGCGTACTGCTCGTTGTCATAGCAGATGATCAGGCAGTCGTGGTTGCGGTAGAGCGCGCCGGAAATCGAGCCGATGCCGATATCGGATGCGCTGCCGTCGCCCGCCTCGCAGATGATGTTCGGGAAGGTGCCCTTCCATTTGCCCTTGCGGATCATCGCTTCGTACGCGGCGGCGATGCCCGCAGTGAAGCTGCCGGCGCTGCCGATCTGCGTGTGCGCCCAGGGAATGTTGTAGGGCGTGCAGAGGTACGAGCTGTTGGCGACGTACATGCACCCGGTCGGCCCGACGAGGATGGTGTTGTCGCCCGAGGCTTTACTCGTCATCCGGTACTGGATGGACGGCCCGCAGCCGGCGCAAGTGCGGTGGCCGGGAACGAACGGCTCGGTCGACGGCAGCTCGGGATTGTAGAAACGCGCCCCCTGATTCGGGCTGCCCAGCAGCGGCAGAATCTGACGCTCGATTTCGATGACTGACATGTTCGCTCCTCCGGATGGCTGCCGCGCGCCTTTGCACTTTAGCTATGATAGTGCAGGCGCGAGACTTGGTACCAGCAAGATTGTCCAGCTACCTCTCAAACTCACCAAAACCACATGCGGCCCGCGCTGCTGTAGCCCGCCTCTTTAGAGGCGGGGCCAATCTTCTCGAATAATCTTCTCGATCGGCCGCCGAACCCCGCCTCTAAAGAGGCGAGCTACAACTACTCTTCGAAGCCGACCCAGTGCGTGCGTTTCTCGATGTGGCCGCGCTTTTGCGCTTCGAGCATCTTCTGGGTCATCCAGTAAAACTCCTTCAGGACGATCGCTTCGCCGCCCATTCCCGCCATGAACGAGAAAACCAGCGGCCGCTTGTCGCTTTCGTAGAGGGCGGCAACGGCTTCGGCGTAGAGCGAACCGCCGCTGCTCACGCTGCCAAGGCCCATGTTGGTCTCGATCACGCCGACCACTTTGAACTTGCTGAGCGATTCCCGGACGCGATCGGTCGGGTAGGGGCGGATCGTGCGCAGCCGGACCATTCCGACCTTCGCGCCGCGATCGCGCATGTGCTTGATGGCGTAGCGCGCGGTGACGCCGTGCGCGCCTTGCAGGAAGAAAACTACATCGGCGTCGTCCGTCATGTATTCCTCGAGCCACGGGTCATACTTCCGGCCGAAGATTTTCGCAAATTCCTCGTGCGCCTGCTCGATCACCGCCATGGAGCCTTCCATGGCGCGGGCGCGCTCGAGCTGTAGCGGGGGACCCTGCTCCGGCATAATCTGCGGGCCGTGCGAAACCGGATGCCGCGGATCGAGCGGGTAGGGATGCTTGTAAGGAGGCAGGTATTCCTTCACCTGGGCCGGGTCGGGCAAGTCTACGTCGCACACGATGTGCGAAACGAAGAAGCCGTCCTGGCAAACCATCTGCGGCAGGAGGACGCGCGGGTCTTCGCCGATGCGGTAGCCGATGATGTGATTGTCGAACGCTTCCTGCGCGTCGCAGGACCAGCCCATCAGCCAGCCCATGTCGCGCGTGGAGAGCGCGTCCGTGTGCTCCGAGCCGAAGTCGCCCGGGGGATCGAGCGTGCGGTCGGCAATCATCATCTGCACGGGCATGCGGCTACCGGAGATCGGCGAGTACAGCTCGTAGCCATACTGCACGCCGACGCCCGAGCTGCCGGTGAAGACGCGCGCGCCGCTCGATGAGGCGCCGTGCGCGATGCTCAGCTGCGAGTGCTCGCTGTCCGCCACGATGTATTCTGCGTCGAGCTCGCCGTTCGCCACCATCTGCGCGAGCGCCATCATCGTGGCCGTGTACGGCCGGATGGGATAGGCGGTGATGACGTCGACGTCGGCGTATTTCGCCGCCTGCGCCGCAGCCACGCAGCCGTTGATCCGAACCGTTTTCTTCCTGTTTGCGACAAGCGTTGCCATGTCTCGCTCCGCGCGCCCCTTTCCGGAGGGCGCTTTGAATTCTGAATCCCGAACCTTACGCCAGCATTAAATGCTCTTCGCCGGCCGATCCGCCAAATGCGCCAGCTCTTCCGCCTGCCGCCCATGCAGGCCCGGCGAAATCGCGAAGGCTGTGTCCATCCGAACGACTCCCGAGTCGAAGTCGAGCTCGGGCACGCCTTCGAGGCAGCCGGTCGGGCACTCCTCGATGCAAACGCGGCAGCCCTTGCAGTAGTCGACCAAAATTTTGTAGAGCCCGTTGGAGCGCTCCGAACGCACGATGCAGGGCTCGGGGCAGACCAGATAACAATTGTCGCAGGCGTTGCAGGTGCCGCAACTGAAGCAGCGGCTCGCCTCCATGGTGGCCTGCTCTTCCGTGTAGGCGAGAATCACTTCCTGCTGCGTCTTCTTGCGGGACGCGGGTGCGAGCATGGCCTGCTTCACGCGCGGGAAGTGCGGGAAGTAGGTCATGTTCATGCGGTTCAGGTCGACAATCACGTCGATCGGCACCGTGCGCGGCTCGAGCGGAGCGTTGCGCAGCACCTTGTCCAGATTGAAGGCTACGCGCTTGCCGTCGCCGACGGCGTTGACGACCATGAGGGGCTGGCCGGTTCCGAGTTGGGTTATGTCGCCCGCCGCGAAGAAATTCGTGCCGGCAATGCGTCCGAACGAGTCGACCTTGATCGTCCCGCGCTCGTTCTTGTATTCGGCCGGGAGCCAGTCGAGCTTCGCCCTCTGTCCGACCGCGATGATGACGTTGTCGACCGCAAACTTTTCGCCGGGGCCTTCGCGATCGATGGCGATCGGCGAGGCGTTGATCTTTCCGGTGAAGCGCGCTGGGTAGAGTTGCAGGGCTTCGACCTTGCCGTTGCCGAGCACGGCGGTCATGGCGCGCCCGTGCATCAGGTCGACGCCTTCCTCCTGCATGTCATGCAGGTCTTCGGGCGACGCCGGCATCTCCTGCGTGTTGGCTTCCACCGTGATCATGGTTACTTCGACGGCGCCCTGGCGCAGCGCTTCGCGCGCGCAGTCGATCGCGGTGTTTCCGCCGCCGATGACCGCTACGCGGGGGCCGAGCTTCACTTTCGAAGTGCCCATGCCGATGTCCCGCAGGAACGGCAGGCCGAACACGACGCCCGGCTTGTCTTCGCCCTCGGCGCGCGCGCTGTTCGATTCTGTGAGGCCGACGGCAAATACGGTGGCGTCATAATTCTTTTTTAGATCGTCGAACGTGATGTCCTTGCCGACTTCGACGTTGGTCTTGATCTCGATGCCCAGTTGGACGAGGCGTTCAATCTCGCGATCGAGCACCGCCTGCGGCAGAACCCAATCCGGAATGCCGCCGCGATTCAGGCCGCCCGCTTTCGGCGACTTCTCGAAAATGGTGACTTTGTAGCCGAGGCGCGCCAGTTGATATGCGGCGCTGTGTCCGGCGGGGCCGGAGCCGACCACGGCGACCTTCTTGCCGTTGGGCGTGCCCGGCTTCACGACGTCGCGCGCAAGAGCCTGTCCAAGATCGCCGAGGAACCGCTCGACGGCGCGGATGGAGATGGCTTCGTCGTACTGGCCCCGGTTACAGGCCTGCTCGCACGGGTGGTAGCACACGCGTCCCGTGACCGAGGGAAACGGCATGTCTTCCTTGATCAGCGCGTAGGCGTCGACATACTTGCCGCGCTTCACGAGGTCCAGGTATCCCTGGATCTTTTCGTTCGTCCCGCAGGCGTTGTTGCAGGGGGGCAGCTTGTCCCGGTAGACCGGGCGAATCGAGCGCCAGTTGCCTGTCGGGAAAAGATCCTGGCCCTTTTCCTGCGACGGCGCCGGCGTGATGCCGCCGAACGGCACGGTGAGCCACTCAGGAATGCGCGTTCCTTTAGTCGACATGATTTATCCCTCTTGTGAATTCCAAAAATGCTTTTATGCGGCCACCGGCTTCAGCGGCATGATGTGCAATTCCTTGAGCGCCGCGTGGAACGCGGCCTTATTCGCGATCATCGGTTCGATCGTTTCCATCTTCACGATGCCCGTGGTCTTGACCACCGCCGCGATCAGCGGAGCGGCAATGTCCGGCGCGACCGCCTTGCTGCGCTCGGCGGCGCCTTCTGTCGAGAGGCGGTCCAGGCCAAGTTCGCCGAGGCGATAGTAGAGCCACTTGTGGTCGGCCAGCTTCGCGGCGTCGACGCACACGAGCTGAGAGAGGCGCTCCGGTCCCGGGACAAAGCGGATCATGTATTCGGGCGAATAGTGCGTATTGATGATGAGCGTGCCGCCCGCAGGCATGCCGCGCATGTAGTCCCAGCCCTTCACCATGGTGCCTTCGACGAGCACGACGATGTTCGGATGCTCGTTCTCATACGTCAGCGCGTTCTCGATCACGCTGTCGCTCACGCGGCAATACTTGCGCGTCGGCGCGTTGGTGCGGTCCGGGTTATCGACGTAATTCTCCATCGCCTGGGAGAATTTGCCCTCGTTGCGAGCCGAAGCGGCGACGGAGTTGACGATGTCGCGCCCCTCTTTGTCCATGATGATCCCGCGCGTCCAGACGGTGAGCTCGGTGTAACTCATGATCGGTCCTCTTTTTTGTCTTCGAGATGAATGCGCGCCGCCAGCGTGAACTCCCCGGGATTGCCGGGCCGCGCGTTCGTGCCGTTCAGCGGCATGGGGCTGCCGCGATGAGAATCCATGACCGCCTGGAAATCTGCTCGGCCAACCGCGAATTTCGTTCCCTCCGGGCCGTCCGAGTATTTCGCGATGGCCAGCAGCGTCGCCTTTTTGCACAGACTCTCGACGTCAGCGCCCGTGGCCCCATCCATCTGGGCCGCAAGCTCGTCGAGATCCACGTCCTGTGCGAGTGGAACGCGCCGGCAACAGAGCCTGAGGATCGCCGCGCGGTCCGCGGCGCCGGGTTTGGCGAACGGAAGGATATAGTCAAAGCGGCCGCTGCGCAAGAGTGCGGGCTCGACGCGCTCGGGGCGGTTCGTCGCGGCCACGAGGAGCACGCCTTTGACGTCGCGCAGGTTGTCGATCTCGCGCAGAAGCTGGCTCAGGATTCTCTGATAGATGTCCGAGCCCATGTGATCGGCGCCGAATTTGGGCGCGAGGGCGTCGATGGTGTCAAAGAAAAGAATGCAGGGAGCGGCCCGGCGTGCCTTCTTGAACACTTCGCGCAGCGCGCGCTCGGATTCGCCGAGCCATTTCGAGTACAGCTGCGGGCCGTCAATGGCGATGAGCGGGATTTGCTTCTCACCCGAGAGCGCGCGGGCCATGGCCGTCTTGCCCGTGCCCGACGGCCCCGCGAACAGCACGCCGCGCGGCGGTGCGAGCCCCACCTGGTCGTAAATCTCGTTGCGCATGTGGGAATGGTCGACGACCGTGTCGAGCAGCCGCTTCGCCTCGCCAAGGCCGCCCAGGTCGCCAAAAGTCGATGTGCTTTTCTCGATGAAAAATTCGCGGGTGGCGCTCGGCTCGACTTCTTTCAGGCCGGCTAGGAAATCCTCGCGCGTGACGTGCAGCATGCTCAGGTCGGAGGGCACGGCGCCGTCGGACTCGAGCGGCGTGGTGGCCAGGAATTTCCGCAGGGCGATCATGCCGACTTCCTGGCAAAGCGCTTCCAGATCGGCGCCCACGAATCCGTGGGAATGCTCGGCGATTTCATGCAGGTTGACGTCCGGCGCAAGCGGCATGGAGCGCGTGTGAATCTTGAGGATCTGCAGCCGCGCCTGCGTGTTCGGCACCCCGATCTCGATTTCGCGGTCGAACCGCCCGGGGCGGCGCAGCGCGGGGTCCAGAACTTCGGGAATATTGGTGGCGCCGATCACGACCACCTGGCCGCGCGAGACGAATCCGTCCATCAGGCTGAGGAGCTGCGCCACGACGCGCTTTTCGACTTCGCCCGAAACTTCGGCGCGCTTGGGCGCGACCGCGTCAATTTCGTCGATGAAGAGGATCGCAGGCGCGCGGCGCGCTGCTTCCTCGAACACCTCGCGGAGCTTGGCCTCGCTCTCGCCGTAAAACTTGCGCATGATTTCCGGGCCGTTCAGGGGAATGAAATACGCCCGGCTTTCGGCGGCCACGGCGCGAGCTAGCAGCGTCTTTCCCGTGCCCGGCGGGCCGTAGAGGAGCACGCCCTTCGGCGCGAAAATTCCGAGCCGCTCAAAGATCCGCGAGTGCTTCAGCGGCAACTCGACCATTTCGCGCACGCGGGACACTTCTCGTTCGAGCCCGCCAATGTCTTCGTAGGACACCGAGGGAGCGCGCACCGCGGTCTGCTCGCCCTCCACCACGCGGATGTCAGTCTTTGGGCCGATCATGACCGGCCCGGACGGAATCGTGCGCACCACCTGAAAGTTCACGGCCTTGGCAAACGTCGGCACTCGGACGATCGAACCTTGCAGCACCGGCACACCGGTCAGGTCTTCGACGATTCTTTCCGGCGCAATGATGGCCGGCGCGGCACCCACCCACATGGGCGAGAGCCGGACGGCCACCGCTTGCGAGTACTCGACGGGGGTTACGGAAACTTGTTCCTGGAGGCCTACGCCGCAGTTGCTGCGGGCGGTGCCGTCCATCTGAAGGAAGCCTTCGAGGCGGTCATCGGAAATTTCGGCGCGCGCCACACAGGAGGTGCCGCCGGTGACCTTGATCACATCGCCGGCCTGCGCGCCGATGCGCTTCAGGTCCGCGGGAGCAAGCCGCGCGATGGCGCGGCCTACGTCCTCGACGCGCGCTTCCGCCACTCGCAATGCGAGCGTGACAGCGGGCGCGGTCGAGACGGTATCCGTCACTGCGTCACCTGAAGCTGAGATTGAATCTGGCTGCTGAAGCGCGCGAACAGCTTGCCGAGGCGCTGCTGCTCGGCATCGCTGAGAAGGTCCGCCAGCACTTCCACTCGCGTCATTTCATTTCCCATGTCCGTCAGCCGAACGGTGCCCAGGTTCGTGTGCATCAGGGCATGGCCCTCGCCCTGGGTCGACGCGATCGCCATGGACAGCGTGGTGCGGTCACTCTCCCAGGGCACGACAATCGCGGACAGGCTGCCGAGCCCCACGGCCAGTTGCTCGATGGTGCCGGAGAGGGCGCGGGGCGAGCCCGGCGTCACGAATTCAAAAAGCTTTTCCGTCATGAGGATCTGTGGTACACTGGAACAGTGATTGGACCAGTTGACAGTCAAACTGTATCACCCAGGCGAAATGGTGTCAAGCGTTTCGCACGGACTTCCGCGGAAGAATCGCGCCTCATCTCGCCGATCAAGAAAACTCGTGTGGCCGAGGAAGTCGCCGACCGCATTCGCGTGCTGATGCTGGACGGATCGTTTCCGGCGGGCCAGCCGCTTCCCTCCGAGCGGCATCTGGCGGAGCGATTCGGCGTGAGCCGCGGATCGATTCGCGACGCGCTCCGCACGCTCGAGACGATCGGTCTGCTCGAGACGCGCCACGGGCAAGGCACATTTCCGCACGAGCTTTCCGTCGAGCGCCTCGTCGCGCCGCTCGCTTCGGTGATGGCGTATCGCGCCGATTTGCAGGACGAGTTGCTCGACGTGCGCCGCATGTTTGAACCGGCTGTCGCGCGCGTGGCGGCGCTGCGGGCGACCGAAGAAGATTTGAACGACCTGCAGCGCATCGTCGAAACGCAGCGCCAGAAATTGAAAGTTGGCCAGTCGGCCATCACCGAGGACACCGCGTTCCACGCCGTGCTCGCTCGCGCGACGCGCAATCGCGTGATCATGAGCATCATGGCGACGCTCAACGATCTTCTGGTCGAATCGCGTACCCATTCGCTGGAACAGAAGGGCCGGCCCGCGCGCTCGGTCGACGGCCACGAAGCCGTGATTGCCGCGCTGCGCCGTCGCGACGCCGAGGGCGCGTCCCAGGCGATGTACACGCACATCGATCAGATCGCCGATTTCCAGCCGCCTGCGCGCAAGGATATGCCCTCGTCCGCGCGATAGCCGGACGCCTGCCATGGAAGAGAGCCTGCGCGCGCAAATCGAAACCAGCCTTGCGAATCTTGACGCGTTGATCCGTCGCGGCCGCCGTATCTGCGATTCGCTCGCGGCCGACCCTTCCGAGAAGTCGGCGCTCGTCGCGAATCGCGCCTGGCAGCAGGACTGCGGCCTGGCGATCCATCAATTGTCGGGAGGCAGCAAGGCGCATTGGCTGGCCCGGGCGTTCAGCGAAGCGTTTTTGATGCGCGCGCCCTCCGGCGAAGTCATCGAAGAGGTGGAGCCGGCGGAACTTGCCGTGCGGCTACTGGCGGTGCTCGATCAGGCGGTGCTTTCGCTGGTGCGCATGCGCGAGGTGGATGGCTCGGTCAACGCGCCCGCCGCTCCACCGGTCCCTCGAAAGTTTGAATTCGTTCACGATCCGGAACTTCGGCCCGTCGTCGAGCAGGCGTACATCGACAGTCGGGACGCGTTCGATCAGGGCAGATATGAAGTCGCGCTGATCAACTCTTGCGGGATTCTGGAAGCGATTGTGACGGACGCGCTGGAGCACGCCGGGAGCGAGACGCTCGCTTCGGTTTCGGAGGCGCCCGCGGGAAAAATCGCGACCTGGTCATTCAACGATCGGCTGGCGGTCGCGGAAAAGGCGGGGATCATTCGTGGCGGGTGCGCGCGGCTTCCGGAAATCGCGCGAAAGTACCGCGAGTTCGTGGACGAGGATGGAAACCCACGCGTCGGAGTTTCCGAGCAGGACGCGAAGCGCACTACGCAGGTGCTGCACGTGGTGATGAGAGATTTGGATCCGGGGAGGTAGAACCGCTTCACGCGCCGCACAGGGAAACCAATCTTTGTCATTCCGAGCGAAGCGAGGAATCTCTCTGTTCCGCGACAATCGAAGAGAGATTCCTCGCTTCGCTCGGAATGACAAAAAGAGGGGCTTGGCTCGTCGCGCTGCAAAAACGTTCGCGCAGTTCGCTGAGCGCGATTTATCTTTCGATCCTTGCCAGCAGCTCCACGAATTTCTGCTCGCGCTCCGTTTGATCCTGCCCGCCGGCTGACTCCGCCAGCTGCGTTACGTTCATCGAGCAGAATTTCGGGCCGCACATCGAGCAGAATTTCGCGTCTTTGTAGAAATCGTCCGGCAGCGTCTCGTCGTGCATGGCCTTCGCCGTCGCCGGGTCGAGCGACAGCTCGAATTGTTTGTTCCAATCGAACAGGAACCGCGCGTAGGACAGCGCGTCATCTCTGTCCCTCGCCCCCGGCCGGTGACGCGCCACGTCCGCGGCGTGGGCTGCGATCTTGTACGCGATCACGCCTTGCTTCACGTCTTCCGCGTTCGGCAAGCCGAGATGCTCCTTCGGCGTTACGTAGCACAGCATTGACGCGCCGTGCCAGCCGATCATCGCCGCCCCAATCGCGCTCGTGATGTGGTCGTAGCCCGGAGCGATGTCAATCACCAGCGGGCCCAGCGTGTAAAAAGGCGCTTCGTGACACAGCTCGTTTTCTTTCTTCACCTGCAGCTCGATCTGGTCCATCGGTATGTGCCCCGGACCTTCGATCATCACCTGCACGTCGTGCTCCCACGCTTTCGTCGTCAACTCGCCCAGCACTTTCAGCTCGGCGAATTGCGCCGCGTCGCTCGCGTCCGCGAGGCATCCGGGCCTCAAGCCGTCGCCCAGCGAGAAACTCACGTCGTGCTTCTTGAAAATCTCGCAGATCGCCTCGAAATTCTCGTACAGGAAGTTTTCTTTCTTGTGCGTGTTCATCCAGTGCGCCAGCAGGGCCCCGCCCCGGCTCACGATGCCCGTGATGCGGTTGCGCACCAGCGGCACAAACTCCCGCAGCACGCCCGCGTGAATCGTCATGTAATCTACGCCTTGCTCGGCCTGTTCCTCGATCACTTCGAGCATCAGCTCGATCGTCAAATCTTCCGTGCGCTTCACGCGCGACAGCGCTTCGTAGATCGGCACCGTCCCGATTGGCACCGGCGAAGCGTCGATAATCGCTTTGCGAATCTCCGGAATGTCTCCGCCCGTCGACAGGTCCATCACCGTGTCCGCGCCGTAGTGCACCGAGTGGTGCAGCTTCTTCAACTCTTCGTCGATGTGCGACGTCGTCGCCGAATTTCCGATGTTCGAGTTGATCTTGCACTTGAACGCCACGCCGATCCCCATCGGCTCCAGCGATTTGTGATGAATGTTCGCGGGAATGATCGCGCGGCCGCGCGCCACTTCGCTGCGCACGAGCTCCGGCTCAATCTTTTCGCGCCGCGCCACGTACTCCATCTCTTCCGTGATGCGCCCCTGGCGCGCGTAATGCATCTGCGAAACGTTTCTTGTGCCGTTCGCCGCCGCCGTCTCTGACAGCCGCTTCTCAATCCAACTCTCTCGCACTCCCATGCCGCCCCCTGAAGAGTTTGCGCCCGCGTCGAGCGCTCTCTTGCGTTGGCCGAATTATCGCACCGCGAAGCAAACGCGGCAACGCCAAGTAGCACAGCGACTCTTTACCCTGAGTCTCTGCGAAGGGTTCGCCGCGTGGTTTTCGCTGGCTCGTTTTGTGGACCACCAACGCTCCGCCGATTCAACTACGGTCGCAAAAAGCACACAGCCAAGAGTGGCTGTGCCACTTGGGCCGCTCTCGCGGCCTAGCAAAGTTAAGATCGTCTTCAATGCGTTGTGTTGGATCGTTGGATTGATCTTGAGTTATCTGTCTGGCAGAATCGAGCCGTTCCGGTCCATGGAATCGAGGATGCGCATGATTAGACTCCTCTCCCCTCGGGCTTTTCCGCTTGCAGTTCTTTTCGCAACAGCCGGCATCGTGACGTGCGCGCGTGCGCAGAATCCCTCCACACCTGTGATGACGCTGGTCGTCGATGAGACGCAAGTGGCGCGACGAATCTCTTTTGTTCACGAGGAAATCCGCGTGAGGCCGGGCAGCCTTGCGCTCGCCTATCCGATGTGGATTCCGGGTGACCACGGACCGACCGGACCCATTTACGAGTTCGCGGCGCTGCGGATCCATTCGGGAAACACGGCGCTGCCCTGGACGCGCGATCCCGAGGAAATCGCCACGATTCACGTTGAAATCCCGCCCGGCGCCGACCGGATCGCCGTTGACTTTGAAACCTTGCTGGAAAACACGATCTCGGATCATCAACTGCTGCTGGCATGGAATACCACGGTGCTTTATCCGCGCAGCATCGACAAGCGCCAGCTGATGATCGAGCCATCGATCGTCTTGCCCGCCAACTGGAAGCAAGGCAGCTCGCTCGTTGTGATCAGCCAGACGGGCAATCGCGTGAATTTCGCGCCGACTTCGCTGGAACGTCTGATCGATTCGCCGGTGCTTGCCGGCGAGTTCTATCGCACCGTTTCGCTGACCGCGGCCTGGCCGGCGGAACTCGACATCACCGGGGACAGCCAGGCCGCTGTCGACAAGGCAGATGACGCGCACGCGTTCGATCTGTTCGGGAAGCTGGTTGACCAGGATCGAGCCATGTTCGGCTTCCGGCACTGGAAGACGCTGCACATTCTTGTGTCACAGTCCGCGGCTCAGCCCTTCGACGGGCTGGAGCACGAAGATTCGCCGTGGAACGCCGTGGGCGATGCCGCGCTTTCGAAGAAGGAACAGCTCGAAAAATTCGGCTGGCCCCTTTTCGCCCACGAGCAGTCGCACTCGTGGGACGGCAAGTACCGGCGCCCGGCCGAGCTGTATTCAAAGCCCGACTATCAGGGCCCGGAACGGGCGTCTCTTCTGTGGGTGTATGAGGGCTTGAACGAATATATCGGGATGCTGCTGGCCACTCGCGCAGGCTTCAACGACCAGGAGTACATGCGCGACTACATCGGTCGCGCGGCCGCGGACTTTGCGATCGAGGCGGGACGCGCTTCGACTCCCCTCGTGGATACGGCGACAGAAAACTGGGTGCTGCGCACGCCCGATCCGGGTTGGTCCTCGATCCGCCGCGGGCAGGATTACTACGACGAGGGCGCTCTGATCTGGCTGCGCGCCGATGTCCAGATCCGCGAACAGACGCAGGGCCGCCTATCGCTGGACGATTTCCTGCGCAGCTTTCTCGGCCAGCGCGACACGGACCCGATCGTCGCGCCCTACACGCGAGAGGACGTCGAGGCGGCGCTGTCAGCGATCTGCCCGTATGACTGGCACAGCTTCTTCGAGACGCGCATCTATCAGGTGAACAGCAAGCCGCCCACCGACGGGATCGAGGCCGCAGGCTGGCACCTGGTGTATAACGACACGCCCAACAAAGAAGCTTTCTGGACGGATGTCCTTCCCATCAGTTATTACGGCGAGTTTTCCATTGGGATGGAAATGAAGAAAGACGGTTCGATCGTGGACGTGTTTCCCGAGACGCCCGCGTACGACGCGGGCCTCGGGCCGCACATGACGATTGTCGCGGTGGATGGCCGCGCTTATTCCGACAGCGCGCTGAACGAATCCATCGCGCATCCCCAAAACGGGAAAATCTCGCTCACGGTTCGCAACTTTGATTCGGTGAAGTCCTACGAAATTCAATACGCCGGCGGCGTCCGCTACCCGCATCTCGAGCGAATACCGGGAAGCCATGACTATTTGAGCGAGATCTTGGCGCCGCGCAGCTACAAATAGCACTGATCTCCAGCGATATTCCGAGACGGCGCGACCTTGGATTACTTAGGTAGAGCCTCGAACTAAAACGGTTTAGGCGGAGGCAATTTGAAAATGATCCGCCGGCAGCATAGAAAGACGCCGGTAACTGACAAGACCGCGGGCGCCATTCCCAGCAGGGTCCACACACCCTCGGCGAACAAGCCGAACCTGCCAAAATGTAGTGAGCTGAGCCACGCCAACGCTGGGTCGGTGAAACGATCAGCGGGATCAATGAAGCCGAACAGAGCGTTAAACCACTCCGGAAATGCGAAGTACAGTCCCGAGATTCCCCACATCAGAGCAAAGAGAAGGCTCCAGAATCCGAGTGCGCTATGGAGGTCCCAATTGATCCGAGCAAAAGAGGATTTCCAGTTCACAGTTAGGGCGCGACGCCAGTTCGCGATTCCGGGCCACCAGATAACGGCTCCCGTAAAACACAAGGAGATCAAGCAAATTGCGCCAATGCCGTTCACGAAACGGCCGTTCTTTCCGAATAACAGATTTTCGTGAAGATCCACGATCCACTCGACGGAGGGCACCAGGGAGGGGGTCTTCTCCAGCTCGTTACGGAAAACGATCAAGCTGCCGGTAGTGCTCATTAAGACGATATAGAACCCGATTCCTGCTCCAACCCAAAGGTGAATATAAAAAAGAGCCCTTCGCACCCACACGCTTTCAGGATGCTCCATCCAACGGTCCCAACCGGACAGTCTCGCCTCCCGATCCACGCGCATCATTTTGCGTTTTCCTAAAATCCTCACAGGTATACTCATGAACAAGCGGGGGACGTTTGTGCGGAACACGCATCACTGCATCTACGGCGGAACATCCCCTACCGAACCCCGCCTCTAAAGAGGCGGGCTACACTTATTGCGCTGGGCCGGCTGCTGCCGGATAGACCGGCACTGCAACGTGGTCGCCGAACGCCGCCTTGAGTCCGGCGACCGCGCACATCTCGTCCTGGTCGCCGCCTCCGATGCCGCCCACTCCCAGGGCGCCAATCATCTGCCCATCGATCACGATCGGGACGCCGCCTGAAACTGGGTACAAGTTAAAAAAGACGGAATAGCGCGGCAGGCCGCCCGGATCGTTCTTGAGTTGGGCCGCGCGGATCGAGGTGGGCTGGCGTAGCTTCAGGGCGGTCTGGGCCTTGAGGAGGGCGCTGTGCATGTTGTTGGAGATTTGTCCGTCCATGCGCTCCATGTGCACGAATTCGCCGGCATTGTCGAGGACGTAGATCGAAACTGTGCCGCCCTTGGCCGCGGCCCAGTCGCGGCAGCCACGCGCGATTTTCTTCGCCGTGGCGAGCGAAATCTGATTGGCGTCAAAAACATTGCTAGCGCCTTTTCCGCCGACGACGTATTCCGCCGGCAGAGTGGACTTGGGCGGCGCCGCGGCGGCAAAGCGCGCGACGGGTGCGCTGCCCTGGCTCGGACGCGGCGCGATGTCTTCCACGAGCGGCGCGACCGATGGCCCAAAAACTTCGACGAGCGCCTTGTGCCCGCAAATTTCGTCGCTCCATGCCGGGGGATGCGGCGCTGACCCACCGACTCCAACGACGCCGATCATTTGCTTGTCAACGATGATCGGAAGCCCGCCGGAATTCGCAAACAGGCCCAGCTGCATGTCCTCAAACTCGTGGCTCGGATCCTGAATATCGCGGTTCATGCGGTTCTTGCTCGGCTCGCGCCCGAGCAGCGCGGTGCGCGCCTTCATTTCCGCGGTGATGATGTTCAGGTAGCCCTGGCCGTCCATGCGATCCATGTAGACGTGATTGCCGTCGTGATCGAGGACCATGAGGCTGATCTGCACGCCCTGGTCCATGGCGGCCTTCTCGCACGAGTCGGCGATGCGTTCGGCGGTGGCCAGATTGATGGTGGTGAAATCTTGAATTTTTTCGGCGGTCTTGCCGCTGACGACGAATTGGGCGGGCACGCTCTGCGCAAGCGCTGGGCCGCCGCTGAACGCCAGGGCGGCGAGTGCCAAGCTGGCTATCACGAGTTTCATTTTTCCTCCAGGGAGTGGTGGCGCAAATTTGCCTCAGCGGCGGCGCGCGTGTCAATTCATCTTGTCGCCTTGGCGCCTGCGCGCGAGCGCGAGTATCGCCGAGAACGCAGCGTGATGCGCAGTTGCATCGCCTCAAGGTTTGTCATAATAATAGCGCGCTCGCCTCCATCAATCCGGAGATCGCCGCACTGTTTTTTCGCGCGACGGCTTCGCGGAGCCGGGAGTCACGCGCCGCCATGAGCAAGAGAAAATCCTTTGACGTCGAGGGACTCGGCCACGCCAATCCCATCCCCGCGGTTTCGCGCATCGGGAATATTGTGGCGACGGGCGGCGTTTCCGGCGCCGACCGGAAGACCGGCAAGATGCCGGAGGATGCGGCGGCCCAGTGCGCCAATATGTTCGCGAATTTGCGCGTGATTCTCGCGGCTGCGGGAGCTACGCCCGAAGACGTGATTCGCGTGACCATGTGGATCAAGCGGCCAGAGATTCGCGCGGAAGTGAACAAGGAATGGGTGGAGATGTTTCCCGATGAGCATTCGCGCCCCGCGCGGCACACGATGTTTTACGATCAGTTTGCCGGGGGGATGATGGTGCAGTGCGAGGCGTGGGCGGTGGTCGAGTAGCACAGCGACGCTTACCCCGAGCCTGGTTTATAGCAATAATCTACTTTGGCGCCAAAGACTCGCTCGTAAATATGAGCAGACCCCAATACAAACCCGTCACCAACGAGCCAGATGATCCGACTCCTCTTGTTGACCGCTATTTTCTTTATATCGATATTTTGGGATTTACAGATCTGGTCTTGAATGCTCCCGATCGCGTTGCTGATCTCTACGAAATTATTAGTTCCCTAAATGCCCATTGGCATGAATCATTTGGAACGATTGTCTTTTCTGACACGATTTTGGTTTATCCAAAGTTCGAAAGAGGGAGCGGACGACGTGCGGATGCCTATTTCATTATGTTTCTGTGCGAATTCGCGCAGGATTTAATGCATCGACTAAGAAACAAGGATATCTACTTCCGGGCGATTCTAACGCAGGGCAAATTTGCTCATTATCTGCTAAACGGCATTCCTTGTTTCTACGGCCCCGCGTTGGTTGATGCCTACAAGTCAGAAAAACAGGTCAAAGCGTTGGGGCTATTTATGGATCGCCGCTGCACGTCGCGGAGTGATGTATTTCACACGAAACCATTCAACGATAGATACGACTTCGTGTATCTGTGGCAATCACTTCAGCAATTCGAGCCTCATGGCAGCAATCCGTTTCCGTTTCCCGATGCTTCGCTCTTTAGCGATTTGGATCTCCACTGGACGATTGCCGAGGAAGTTTTGATGCTTTCGAACATCGCCCGCAATCGGAGAAACCCTGACATGAACATCAGTATGAAACACGAGAACACTTGGGACGTGCTCCGAGCTAGATATCCCAAGATCCTCGATCAGCTTGAAGGGGCGAACTTTGACCCCCGCGTGTTTTGTCCGAAGCTGGATTGGACTGAGAGCATAAAGCGGGCAGCGGAGCTTGAGTAGCATGCTCCATTGGATCGATGTGCCGCGAGGGTTGTGCTGCACTCGTACTGCCCCCGTCCTCCCGTGTTATTCTCGGCTTAGGGAACCGGCGATGCGAATCGTCAAGGCTTGGTGGCTGCTGGGTTGCGCGTTTCTCTTGGCGGGAGCGGCGTATGCGTACCAGGCGCCCTTCCGCGAATATCCTTCCGTCGAATATGGAGTGCAGCCACTGCCTCCCGATTACCAGCGAAAAGCGGAATTTGCGTTTGCGCGGATGATGTATCCGCCGGGATGGAATGACGGCTATCGCGGGCGCTTTGACGGCGACTGGCGACAGGGGCTTTCGCTCTGGACGCAGGATTATCCGCCGGCGGACCGCGAGTTTTCGCAGGCGGTGAGCCGCCTGACGCGCATCGATACGCGCTCGGTGGAAGAGTGCGTGAATCTGGACGACGCCGACGAGGTGTATAACTGGCCGTTCCTCTACGCCGTGCAGGTGGGCGAGTGGGGACCGACCGATCAGCAGATGCGGAAGCTGCGCGACTATCTTTTGCGGGGCGGATTTTTCATGGCCGACGATTTTCACGGCACGGTCGAGTGGCAGGTGTTTCTCGAGCGCATCCGGGTCGCGTTTCCCGACCGGCCCATCGTGGATATTCCCAACAACGATCCGATTTTTCACACGATGTTCGATCTGGACGACCGCTACCGGGTTCCGGGCGCCGAGCACTTGCGCCTGGGCTATAAGAATGGCGGCATCGACGCGCACTGGATGGGGATTTACGACGATCACGGGCGCGTGATGGTGGCGATTTCCTTCAATTCCGATATCGGCGATTCGTGGGAGTGGTCCAACGTGCCGGGGTATCCGCAGAAATATTCCGACCTGGGAATGCGCCTGGGTGTGAACTACGTGATCTACGCGATGACGCACTGAGCGATTCGCCTTCAATTTTCATTCAACGGCTGACAGCGGCGATCCCAAACAGCCAGCGGCTAAAGCCGTTCCGTTGCAACCTACTTACGGCACGGCTGAAGCCGTGCCCTACAAAGATTTGCGCAAACCCTGGAACCCTGCGTCACTTGGAAACTGCCCGCACCGATCCTGCGAGGGATGATCTATTTCATGTGCTTTGCGTTTGCAGCGTCGAGTGATGCGGCATCGATGGGCAGCAAATCCGGGCGGTTGCGGTGCGTCTTTTCGAGGGCGGTTTGCTGGCGCCAGCGGCGGATTTCTTCGTGGTTTCCGCCGAGGAGGACTTCGGGCACGCGCCAGCCGCGGAATTCGGCGGGGCGGGTGTAATGCGGGAAATCGAGGAGCGTGTGACTGGTGACTGGTGACTGGTGACTGGTGAAAACCGTCGTTTCGCCGCTTGCGGCTTCCACCGCGCTGAACGATTCGTTTACCGTAGAATCTTCGTTGCCCAGCGCGCCGGGGATGAGGCGCGTTACGGCGTCGACGATGAGGGCTGCGCCGAGTTCACCTCCCGACAAGACAAAATCGCCGATTGAGATTTCGTCCGTGGCTAGGTGTTCGGCGACGCGTTCGTCTACTCCCTCGTAGCGGCCGCAGAGCAAGACGATGCGCTCAAGCTGCGCGAAACGGCGCGCTGTCTCCTGCCGAAACAATTTTCCCGACGCCGAGAGCAAGACCACCGCTGCCTCAGGCTGCGGCGCGGAGGCCTCGCCCGCGATTGACTCCACGGCCTCAAACAGCGGCTCGGGCTTGAGCACCATGCCCTCACCGCCGCCGAAGGGGCGGTCGTCGACAGTGCGATGCCGGTCATGCGTGAAGTCGCGCAGATCGTGCAAACGCACATCGACAAGATTCGCTTCGCGCGCGCGGCGCACGATGCCGTAGTCCAGAGGGCCCGCAAAAAATTCCGGGAAAATCGTGACGATATCGAACTGCATGGCGGAGACAGTGTAACGCAGCGAGCGTCAGGAGCGGTTCAAATCGCGGAGGCCTTCGGGTAGTGAAACGTCGATGCGCTTGGCCTTCACATCGATGCGCAGGCAATATTCGGCGGCAAGCGGAACGAGGACCTCGCCGCCGGCGGTGTCGACTGCGAGCAGCGGCACGCCGCCCGGAAACTCCACGTCGCGCACCGTGCCGAGCGGCTCCGCGGCTTGTGGTTCCCACACCGCGCACCCCACGAGGTCGCTTACAAAATAGTTCCCCGCCTCCAGCTGCGCGCGTTCTTCGATGGGCACCTGAACCTCGAGCCCGCGCAACTTCTCCGCAGCGTCGGGATCGTCGACATCCGCGAAATGAAAGACAGCGTGCCCGCCCCGGCCGGGCGACAGCCAGCACTTTCGCACGCGAACACGGCGCGGCTCATTTCGCCCGTCGGCAAGCCACACTTCGCGAAGCTTCGGGAGACGTTCGGGAAAGTCGGTGAGGATCTCCGCGGCCACTTCGCCGCGCAAGCCGCGCGGGCGCAGAATTCTCGCCAGCGTCACGCCGTTGAACTTTTCCGCGGGCACTCTATTCGAGGATTTCAAGCGTGAGGCGCTTGCGGATCTTCATTCCGGCGGCGCCGAGGATTGTGCGGATGGACTTCGCCGTCCGCCCCTGCCTGCCGATCACCTTGCCCAGATCTTCGGGATGCACACGCAATTCGAGCACGGTGACTTGTTCTCCATCCACCGATCGCACTTGAACTTGTTCGGGATGGTCCACCAGAGCCTTCGCAATCGCTTCCACCAGGTCCTTCATGGGGCCCTCCACAGCGTGTGTCGCGGGTTTAGCTTGTGCGTTCACTTGATTAACAGGTTCCGAGGGCCAGCGGAACCTTCCTCGAGCCTCCCCCTGAAGAGGCTCAAGCGATCTTTTGGGCGGTCAAAAAGCTGCGAACCGTGTCGCTCGGCTGAGCGCCGCACGACAGCCAATACTTTATGCGCTCGGCGTTCAATAGAATGATGGAAGGATTTTTGAGAGGGTCGTACGTTCCAACCACCTCGACCGTCCTTCCATTGCGGGGTTTGCGCTTGTCGAGCACGACAATGCGGTAAAACGGGTGCTTCTTCTTGCCAATTCTAGCCAGGCGAATTGCCAACACGATTCACTTCCTCCTGGCCCAGGATTATAGCTGTTTCCACTTGTTTGCGATACCCCGCAGACCGTCCAATCCCCTGAGTAGCCCAACAATAGAGATGCACGACGCAGCCCAAGGTTTGTATGCGCGAGGCCGAACGAGGAATAAGCGCCGTTGTTTGAACAAAATCGTTACGAAACGCCGCTGAGCTTGCCCAGGCCCTTGAGGCGGCCCTTGGCGGCGAGCGCGCCGTACTGCTTCATCATCTGGCGCATTTGCAGGTATTGCTTGAGGACCTGATTCACTTCCTGGACGGACGTGCCGCTGCCGCGGGCGATGCGCTTGCGGCGCTTGCCGTCGATCAAGTTGTGATCGTTGCGCTCGGAGTTTGTCATGGAATTGATGATGGCCTCGATCCGCTTCAGCTGCGATTCGTCCACGTGCGCGTCCTTGGGGACGTTCGCGAGCGGGCCGACTTTGGGAAGCATGCCCATGATTTGCTCGAGCGGGCCCATCTTGCGGATTTGCCGCAACTGGTCGCGGAAATCCTCGAGCGTGAATTCGCTGCGGCGCAGCTTGCGCTCGAGCTCGGCGGCGCTCTTGAGGTCGACGGACTCTTCGACGCGCTCGATCAGCGAGAGGACGTCGCCCATGCCGAGGACGCGGGAGACGATGCGCTCGGGATAGAACGCGTCCAGGGCGTCGTACTTTTCGCCCGTGCCCACGAACTTCACCTGCGCGCCCGTTACTTTGCCGATCGAGAGCGCCGCGCCCCCGCGCGCGTCGCCGTCGAGCTTTGTCAGCACAATACCTGTGAGGCCGAGGCGCTTGTGAAATTCTCCCGCCGAGCGGACCGCGTCCTGGCCGATCATGGCGTCGGCAACGAAGAGCATTTCCGCCGGAGTCAGATCGCGTTTGAGCGCGCTGAGCTCTTCCATCAGCGTGTCATCAATGTGCAGGCGGCCCGCAGTGTCGACGAGAATTACGTCATGCGCGGAGAGCTTCGCTTCGCGGATCGCGCCGCGGACGATTTCGAGCGGCTTGTCGGTCCCCGCGCCTGGCCAGCACGGAACATGGACAGCCTTTGCCACTTGCGCGAGCTGCTCGCGAGCTGCTGGGCGGTACACGTCCGTCGAAACCACCAGCGGCCGATGGCCGTGGCTCGAGAGCCATTTGGCGAGCTTGCCGGTGGTGGTCGTTTTGCCGGAGCCTTGCAGCCCCACGATCATCCACACGGAGGGCGGGCGCGAATTGAAATTCGGCTTGGCGTGTTTGCCGAGGAGAATCGCCAGCTCGTCGCGCACGATCTTGATGACCTGCTGGTCGGGCGAGAGTTGCAGCAGGACTTCCGAGCCGAGGGCTTTTTCGCGAATGTGCGCGAGGAGTTCGTCGATCACGCCGACGTTGACGTCGCCTTCGAGCAGCGCCTCGCGGATGCCGGCAAGGGCTTCGTCGACGTGTTCCTCGGTGAGCTTTCCTTGTCCGCGCAGGTTTTTGAAAACCCGCTGGAGTTTGTCCGTTAGGTTGTCAAACATCGGTCGCGTTCCCTATGGTCACTCTTGCATTTGGTTTGGTTCGGCTCGGCTCTCCGTATTCTAGCAGGGCGGGAGGAGACTTGCCGCAGCGTTACAACCGATTCTTCGACGTGCTGAGCCGTACAGTATCGACAGTCAATTTGGCTGGGACATTTCGGAAAGATTAACCACGGAGGGCACAGAGGAGACTGAGAAATCCAGGCGCGAGGAACTTTTCGCGGGGCCGAACCGCTGCAGCAGGTCGGCTTGATAATGGCGGTCCATTTAGCGTAGAGCTTGGCAGTCGGATGCAGGCCGTCGGACTTGAAAAGGTCGGCGGACAAGTTCCCCTTGGCGTCAAACATGGGCGTGTCGACGTCGATGTATAACACGTGCGACTGAGAGAGAGCGTAATCCTTGATCAGCTCGTTCGCCGCTTCCATTCTGGGCCATTGATTCCAGCGCAGCTTGGACGGCTTGATCGAGAGAATGTAAATCCACGCGTCGGGAAGCGAGGTGTGAACGATCTGGATGAATCGCCGGAATCCGCCGGCGACCATTTGGGGCGTCTTGGAAGAGCCATCCGCAAGATCGTTGTCGCCTTCGTAGACAACCACGGCGCTCGGCCGGTAGGCGATTACGATCCGCTTCGCGTACACATTGAGGTCGGAAATTTCCGAACCGCCGAATCCGCGGTTCACGACGTCCAGCGGGGTCATGTCCGAAACGAGCGTGTCCCAATCGCGAAAGCTGGAGCTGCCCGCGAAAACGATGCAGCCGGGCTTCGGCGGGTTCACCTGGTCCTGCTCTTCAAATTCGCGGATCGCGGGTTCCCATCCGCTCTGCGCCGCAGCGATCTGCGCGAAGGGCCGGGCGGCAACGCCCAGCACCAGAATCGCAAGCATCCCAACGCTATACAGACATTTTCCCGCGGCAGCCGACAGGCGTGATCGCATGATGTTTTGACTATACTCCAGTCTTCGGGCGGCGATATGAACATCGTCTCTGTTCGCCTTCGGTCAATTCGGCGCCGCGCCATGGCACGCGATCCTTTGCAAAGTCCGCGCGAATCGGAGAATATCGTTCGATATCTCGCGCAGGAATGCGGCGAATGGAGAATACGCACATGAAAAAACTCTTACTGTTGGCGGCTTTGCTCGCGAGCGCCGTGACGTTCGCGCAGCCCCAGGGCGGCGACGCGCCCTCAAAGGCCAAGATTTTTACCCGCGCGGAGTTTGACGCGCTGAAGCCGGGGAGCGTCTTGTTGCTCGACGTGCGGCGGCCCACGGAAATTGCTCAGAACGGCGGGTTCTCCGTGTATCTCAACATCCAGGCCGCGGACCTCGAAAAACATCTCGCCGAAATTCCGAGGGACAAGCCGATTGTCACCGTTTCCAATCACGCGCATCGCGCCGGGATCGCCGCCGACTTGCTCACGAGCAAGGGGATCAATGTGGCCGGAGCGATTGGCGCGCAGGTTTATGAGTCCGAGGGCGGGACGCTGGTCAAATATCCGCCGGAGAAACCGGCTGCCGCCGAGAAGTAACGCGTTGCGTCGACCACAATTCGGGGTTACTTGCTGATCTCTTCGATTGCCTTGTTGTCGAAATTTTCCTCGCAGATGTATTCGGAAATATGCCAGTCGGGACGCAGTTTGAATTTCTTCGTTCCGGTCCAGGGCTTCGTGTAGGCCTTCGGATCGTCGAACGTGAAATCGATTTGCAGCATGTCCGGGGCGACGCGATGCATGCGCTCGACGAGATGCAGCTGGTCGGAATGCGGGTGGCCCACCTGATCGATCCAGGTCTTGTCATTGAAGCCGATCGTATCGATGACGAGAGTGTCGCCCTCCCATTTTCCGATCGAATCGCCCATCCAGGTGGGATTCGGGTCTTTGGGATGTGGCCGGCCATCGGTCCAAATCTGGCGGATGAAGTGGCCGAATTCGTGGACGATGAGCACGCGACCGGGCACCTGAAAAATTTCCATCGGAAAATTGAAGAGATAAATTCGCGGGATGCCGGGCGGATAGCATTTCAGCGTTGTGTCGTCGGATTCTCCGGTGTAACCGCCCGTGTGCGGCGCCTTCACGGATTTGAAAATGGCCCCGGCCCACGGCGTCATGGGCGGCTCTTCTGCGCTGAAGACGAAGCCGCCTTCGCCCGCGCTGCGGCTGCCGATGCGAGGATACTGGGTCCAAACTCCGGTCAAGTCCGGGCTCGGCGCGGGGGCCGCCGCGGGTGGTTTCGCGCCTTTGGCGTCACCGGCTTTTTGCGCCCGCGCTAGCGCCGCCGGCAGAAAGAGCGCAACAACGAGCGCGCAACTCACACCCAGGAAGCCATTTCCCATCCGCGATTCTTTCGCGTGTTTCGACATCGGTTCCCCGGTTTAACAGATCAGAATCAATACTCGTTGCCCTCGCGCGGCTTCAGCTCCCGGCCGTCGGCGAACACCACTTTTTGCAGGCGCATCACTTTCGAGCCGCCCTTCAGCTGATTTCCGACCACTGTCACGAGCTCACCGGCCTTGATCGAATCTCGCGTCCAACCGTTCCTGGCAAGGTTGTTCGGGCTGTCGGCTTCGACCAGCCATTCTTCCGCGCTTCCTTTGTCATCCTTCGATTCCAGATAAATCGCGGAATGCGGATTGACGAAGGCGAACTGCTTCACCGTTCCCTTCACCGAAACGGATTTCGACATGTCGTAGTTGGAGGATCCATGGTGCGCGGAGAGATTCGAGGGAGCAGACAAAACCGCGAGCGCGCACCCGAGACTCAATACGATTCTCAACTTCACGAATGCCTCCGAAACAGCGACCGCGTATATTTCGGTGTTTCGACTATATATCAGGATATCAGGCGCCAAAAATATTGGCAGGGTCGCAGCATTGAGAGGTCGAGTGGCGCAGGCTTCTAGCGTGTGGGGTTTAGTAGAGGCAGGATCAATGAAGCTGTAACCAAACCCCACAGGCTGGAAGCCTGCGCCACTTGGATGGAATCCGTCACGAGAAGAAGGTAGAGTGTGTGCCTAAGAAAATTCCGGAGCGCTCGACACGCTTGCGGAGAATGACGTGAAGAAAAAGACTGAGAACAAGCCTGCGCTGCACGATAGTCCAAAATTATCGCGGCGGCGCATGCTGCAGGGAGCGGGCGGGGCGCTCGCCGTTATAGCGCTCCCGGCTGAACGGCTCGCCGCCGCGGCAGCGCTGCCATCGCTTCAGGATTCTCCGAAGCCAAGTACCGCCCCGCCGACCGATTTCACCGGCGAGCTGGCACGCTACATGGCTGAGGCGCGCGACCGCGAGCTTCCGCCCAATATCGCGCTCGAAGGCAAGCACCATATCCTCGACACGCTTGGCGCGATGATTTCGGGCAGCCGTTTGAAGCCCGGAGAAATGGCCATCGCATACGCACGCGCGCAGGGAGGCACGCCCGAGGCATCGCTCGTCGGGACAGGCGTAAAAACGTCCGCCGTCAACGCCGCGCTCGCAAACGGAATGTGCGCCCATGCAGATGAAACCGACGACGTTGAGTTGGTCACCAAGACGCATCCGGGCTGCTCCTCCGTGGCCGCGGGGCTGGCGATGGCCGAACGCGAGGGCCGCTCGGGCACGGACCTTCTGCGTGCCGTCGTGCTCGGTTATGACGTGTGCTGCCGGTTTCTGATGGCGCTCAGCCCGGACCTCGTGCGCGGCACGCATCATAGCGCGGAGGGTTTCGGGGCGACATTTTCGGCGGTCGGAGCCGCGGCGTCGCTCGCGCGCCTGGACGAAACCGGGATGCGCTACGCGCTCTCCTATGCCGCGCAGCAGGTGTCGGGCTTGTGGAGCTGGACCTCGGACAACGACCACATCGAGAAGGCGTTCGATTTTTCGGGGATGGGCGCGCGCAACGGCGTGACCGCCGCGACGATGGTCCAGGCGGGCTTCACCGGCGTGCGCAACGTCTTCGACTGCGAGCACAACGTGTTTCAGGCGCTCACCACTCAGCCGCAGCCCGCGGAGCTGGTCGCGGGCCTCGGGAGCCGCTACTGGGTCGCCGAAACTTCCATCAAGACGTATTCGGTCGGCTATCCGATCCAGTCCGCTGTGGACGCGTTCCTCACGCTGCGCCGCGAAAATTCGCTGACCGTGGACAATGTGCAGCGCGTCGTCGTGCGGCTGCCGGCGGACGGCGCGGGTATCGTCGACAACAGCTCCATGCCGGACGTCAATCTGCAGTACATCGTCGCGGTCGCCTTGATCGACGGAGGCGTTTCGTTCGCGGCGAGCCACTCCCGCGAACGCATGACCGATGCGCAAATTCGCGCCGTGAAGGAACGCGTGCAGCTCGTGGCCGATCGAAAGCTGATGGACCCGGCGGCGCCTCGCAGTGGCCTCGTGGAGGTGACTTTGAAGGACGGGCGCACCGTGCAACACTTCACGAAATTTCCTCCCGGCACGAAGGAAAACCCGGTGAGCACCGAAGCCCTGAACGCCAAAGTGCGCGACCTGATCGCGCCCGTCCTCGGCCCAGTGCGCGCAGCGAAGCTCATCGAGCGCGTGAACAACTTCGAAGACGTGCGCGACGTTCGCGACCTTCGTCCGCTCTTCACGTAGCGCGGCCGGAAAACTCTACGCCTCGGCGCTGGCGCGAATTTGCTGCCAGCGCTTCGGGCGCTTTTTCATATCGAGGATTCTCTTGCGCAGGCGGATGGATTTGGGCGTGATTTCGACGAGTTCATCGTCGGCGATGAATTCGATGGCTTGCTCCAGGCTGAGCTGGCGGTGCGGGATCAGGCGAATGGCTTCATCGGCGCTCGAGGCGCGCATGTTCGTCTGCTTTTTTTCCTTCGTGACGTTAACGTCCATGTCCGAGTCGCGCGAATTTTCGCCGACGATCATGCCTTCATAGACTTCCTCGCCGGGACCGACGAATAGCTCGCCGCGCTCCTGCAAATTCCACAGCGCGAATGCCGTGGTGCTTCCGGCGCGATCGGCCACGAGCGCGCCCGTCGGGCGCGAGGCCATTTCGCCGCCATATTCGGTCCAGCCCTCAAACAATGTGTGAAGCTGCGCCGTGCCTCGGGTGTCCGTCAGAAGCTGTCCGCGCAGGCCGATCAACCCGCGCGACGGAATCGTGAACTCCATGCGGACCCAGCCCGAGCCGTGATTGATCATCTTACCCAGCTCACCGCGACGCCGTCCGAGCGCTTCCATGATCACGCCGACAAATGATTCAGGAGAGTCCACCACCAGGCGCTCGAGCGGCTCGAGCTTCTTGCCGTTTTCCTCGCGCACCACGATTTCCGGTTTGCCCACCATCAGCTCGTAGCCTTCGCGGCGCATCGTTTCAATCAGGATGGCCAGCTGCAATTCGCCGCGCGCGAACACGCGAAACACGTCGGTAGCTTCGGAATCAATGATGCGCAGCGAGACGTTCGTCAGTAATTCTTTCTGCAGGCGTGCGCGAAGATCGCGCGAGGTCACCCATTGGCCTTCGCGGCCGGAGAGCGGGCCGGTATTGATGGTGAAATTCATGGCCAGAGTCGGCTCGTCGACGACAAGCGGCTCGAGCGGCGCCGGATTTTCAAGTTCCGTCAGGCTTTCGCCGATCTGAATGCCTTCGACGCCAGCAACGGCGGCGATGTCGCCGCAGGGAACTTCCTCGGCTTCGTCGCGCTCGAGTCCGCGAAACGTATAGAGCTTGGTAAGTCGCGTGGGAACGATTGCGCCGTCGCGCTTGGAGATGCCGACGTCCGCGCCGCGGCGCAGCGTGCCGTTAAAGACGCGCCCGATGGCGATGCGCCCCAGAAAATCGCTGTAGTCTAGATTCATCACCTGCGCCTGCAGGACGCCGTTCGGATCGCCCTTTGGCTCCGGGATCGCGGAAACGATCGTCTCAAAAAGCGGCTGTAGATTCGTCGAGCCATCGTCCAGCTTCCGGTGGGCGACGCCCGTCTTCGCGTTCGTGTAGAGCACCGGAAAATCCAGCTGGTCTTCGGTGGCTTCGAGATCGATGAAAAGATCGTAGATTTCGTCGAGCACGGCCGCGGCGCGCGCGTCAGAACGATCGATCTTGTTGAGCACGATGATGGGAAGAAGCTTGGCGTGCAGCGCCTTCTGTAGGACGTAGCGCGTCTGCGGCAGCGGGCCCTCGCTCGCGTCCACCAACAGGAGCACGCCGTCCACCATTTTCAGCGCGCGCTCGACCTCGCCGCCGAAATCGCTGTGGCCAGGCGTGTCCACGATGTTGATTTTCACGTCGTGGTAAAACAGCGCCGTGTTCTTCGCCAGGATGGTGATGCCGCGCTCGCGCTCCAGATCGTTCGAGTCCATCACGCGCTTCATCACCACCTGATTGTCACGGAACACTCCGCTCTGGTGGAGCATGGCGTCCACCAGCGTGGTCTTGCCGTGGTCCACGTGGGCGATGATGGCGATGTTGCGAATGGGCGGCATGAGTGAAAATTCGACCGTTCTAACCCTTCTTCAGGTTTTGGTTTTTTCGGCGCAGCCCACATAAACAAAAAGGGCCGCAAGTGCGAACTTGCAGCCCCCGCGTTCGATTCCGAGAGGAATTACAAGTGCAACCGGAACATCAAGAATACCACGCCACTTGCTCCTCGTCACCCCGCATAGTATAGAGTTCCGGGCGGGAATTTGCTTCCGGCGGTTCTATTCGAGTAGGCCCTAGACTTCGAAAGAGCCTGTCACTGGAGAAACCGCAAATGACCGATAAGCCCGAAAGCTCAGATATTCGGGACGTGATAAGGGAAGAAGGGAGCCGCGGCAAACGCCGCGTTGACACGAAGGCGTTGGAACTGACGCGGCACCGCCTGAAGGTGTTGCGGGAAGCCCTGATGAATTCGAGGACGGAACGCGAGTTTGTGGAAGCTATCCGCGAGCTTGGGTTCGGCGACGACCCGGAGAAGCTGCGCGAGGCCTTGAAGATTTGGCGCTCTTCCTTCTCTCGTTAAGTTCAGCGACTTTCGATTCGAACGCTCGCCATTTCCGCTCTTGTTCTGCGGGCGGATACGACTTCATGTGCTCCTCCGCCAAGCGAAGGAGCGCACGCGCAGCTTGTTCCACCCGCTCTTTGCGAGAAGTATTCTTTGTCACGAAGCTATTCTAAGGCCGTTTTCGATCCTCCGCAATCGCTTCATTCCGTCGATTGCAAGGGAGCACTGTCAATTCGCCGGATTGACGTGGACGGAGACTTGCTCGACCCACGGGCTCGTGTCTTCCTTGCCCGCGCTCTCCGTTCGAGGCGCCTTAAATTCCAGGTGATAGCCCGGCAGATCCATGGCGGTGACGATCCGAGTGTCACCCTGCACCGTCATTTTCAGCGCTTCGGTTTTGCACGAGTCACACGCCGATTGGGCAAACACCATCACGTTGAGGGTCTGCTTTTCACCGCTGATCGTGAGCATGCTGACATCCGTCTGGGTGCGGGTCAGCTTGAACTGATAGTCACCGGCGGGCAGCAGCGTGCCGTTCCACTGCGTGGCGTGGCTCAGCTTGAACGTGCCGACCAGCAGATTGTTCGCAAAGACCGACGAAGAGAAAACTCCGATGGCAAGCAATCCAGCCGCAACAACAAGGGCCTTCGAAAGGGTTCGCATGGGCGTCTTGGCCTCCTTTAAACTTGAAAATCTGTTGCCCGGGGCCCGGGGGTGAATTAATCCGTTTACCTGTTTGTCTCCTGAGGCGATCTTGACGCGTTGCCATGCGGCCCGCGATGGTACGGGCGTACCGAGGCGTTCCAAACCATGCACCTGTACGAGCGGACATGGCGGTCGGAACACGAAATCACTTTCCTCGAACTAACGGAAAACAATCGGTTTGGCCAGTTAGCGCTTGCCGCGAGGCGAATTGGGGCATCCACGCAGCAATAGCGCATTGGCCACAGGCACAGGCAGATTTCCGAAGGGCGCACCCGCGAATGAACGCCGTATGGGAGCCTCTCAGGGTAGAATTTGGGCGTCTATGCGGAGCCGCCGGATTCGCGTAAATCTCGGGTTTTTAGCGGCTGCGGCGCTGGTCGCCACGCTCGCCTGTGGCGCCCTTGCGCAGACCGACCCGCTCGCCCCAGACCCTGCAGTCGTCAGCAGGTTTCAGGACGAGGAATCGCAGCATTCGCAGATCATGGAAGTGATGGGATACCTGACGGATGTGTACGGGCCCCGCCTGACGAACTCGCCGAATCTCCGCGAAGCCGCCGACTACACCGCCAAGACTCTCAACTCCTGGGGCCTATCGAATCTGCACGAGGAGAGTTGGGGACCGTTTGGGCGCGGCTGGTCCAACGAGCTTTTGGAAGCGAACGAAATTGCGCCGCGGCATTTCCCGCTGATCGCGTATCCCAAGGCGTGGACGCCGGGAACGAACGGTCCCGTCACCGCCGGCGCGATCTACGCGAAAATCGAAAAGGAGCAGGATTTCAGCGCGTATCGCGGAAGGCTGCGGGGGCTTTTCGTGCTGACCGCGCCGCTGCGCGCGGTGGAGGCGCAATTCACGCCGCCTGCTCATCGGTACACCGACGATGAACTGGCCGAGTTGGCGCAGCCGCGCCCGCCGCAGCCTGCGCCGGACAAGGACGCGATCGAGCGGGTGCGCAAGCAGGCGGAATTCAACACCAAGCTTCTGAAATTTCTGACGGACGAAGGCGCGGCGGCCTGGCTCGAACCCTCGCCGCACGACGGTGGCACGATCACGGTGATGGGCGGCGGCCCGCGCAATCCGAAGGATCCTCCGGTGCTGCCGCGGCTCGCCGTCGACATCGAGCACTACGGGCGCATCTTCCGCACGCTGGACAAGAATATTCCCGTGACACTTGAAATCAACATCGTGAACAAGTTTTACGACGACAATCTGGACTCCTTCAACATCGTGGCGGAAATTCCCGGCGCGGAAAAACCCGATGAGGTGGTGATGCTCGGTGCGCACTTCGATTCCTGGGCAGCCGGCACGGGCGCGACCGACAACGCCGCGGGCGATGCCGTAACGATGGAAGCGATGCGCATTCTGAAAACGTGCGGCGTGAAGATGCGGCGCACGGTGCGGCTCGCGCTGTGGACCGGCGAGGAGGAAGGCCTGCTCGGTTCGCGCGCCTACGTGCAACAGCATTTCGCCGACAGGAACACGATGGAGCTGAAGCCCGATCACGCGAAGCTTTCGGCTTATTTCAACGCGGACAACGGCACAGGGAAAATTCGCGGGATTTGGCTCCAGGGCAACGACGGCGTCAGGCCGATTTTTGAAAAGTGGATGGAGCCGTTCAAGTCCGTGGGCATGACCACGCTTTCGCCGCGCGGAACCGGCGGCACGGATCACGTCTCGTTCGACGAAGTGGGCTTACCCGGCTTTCAGTTTATTCAGGACCCGATCGAGTACGAAACGCGAACGCACCACACCAACATGGACGTCTATGAGCGTTTGCAGGAAGCAGATTTGAAACAAATGGCGGTTGTCGTCGCGACGTTTGCGTATCAGGCCGCCAACGCGGACCAGCTTCTACCGCGAAAGCCATTGCCCAAACACTAGCCCAGCCCGGCGGCAGGGACAGTTTTGGGGCGGCTGCGACACGGCGCGAGGGCTTTTGGATTACGTGCAGCACGCCTGCGGGGTTCGACGGTCCAGTTGCCGATAATGCGTTTCTCCGGGCTTGGCAACCCCAAACGAATGATTCTCGCTGAGGCTCGGGTCGCGGCTGCGGGCTCGTCCTGTCAGCATCTTCGCGAGTGGCGGAATGCTGGCACCCACTCTCAATTACTACGGGATTCTTTTCGCGGTAAGGCGCTTGCTTCCATGGAGATTGACACGCTGGCAACTTGGAACCCTGAATGCTCCATGTTTGACTTGGAGAGCGGAAAGGTGATTCGATCATCGCTTCGGTGAGGATGACGCCCCCCGCGATTCCCGTCTACGGAAAGCATGGCGTGAGAGCGCTCAAAGACTGGCTCAATCACCAGGGTGTGAAAAACATCAAGAACGTAAACACTTGCCTGGCCGCTGCCAAGCCTTGGTTTTCTTTCTACGGCGCCACTTGTGCATCAGCTTTGGCGTAAAGCAGAAAACGCGATCCCGGGTTAATCTTCCGGATAAATGACACCTGGCGCCAAATCGCCAGCCACGTATCGAAGGAGCAGTGATGAAAGCTGCACAAGCGGCAAAATCCCAAAGAGTCCTTGTCATCGACGTCGGCGGTACAAACGTCAAGATGCTGGCTACCGGGCAAAAGGAGCCGCGAAAATATCCATCCGGCCCCACCATGACCCCGCGCAAAATGGTCCGCCTAGTCAAGAAGTCGGTTCGAGACTGGAAGTTCGATTGTGTATCTTTAGGCTTTCCCGGCCCCGTCATTAATCAGCACCCACTTCGCGAGCCCCACAACCTAGGCGGAGGCTGGGTGGGATTTAACTTCCGCAAAGCTTTTGGCTGTCCGGTCAGGATCGTCAACGATGCTGCCATGCAAGCGCTTGGCAGTTATAAAGGCGGCCGCATGTTGTTTCTCGGATTAGGCACCGGCCTCGGGTCGGCCATGATTGTGGACGGGATGCTCCAGCCCATGGAGTTGGCACACCTTATCTATAAAAAAGGCAAAACCTACGAAGACTACCTTGGCTTGCGCGGGCTAGAACGGTTCGGCAAGAAAAAGTGGCGCAAGCACGCGGCCACAATTGCAAAGAAACTTAAGACCGCGCTAGAAGCCGATTATGTGGTGCTAGGTGGCGGAAATAGTACGAAATTGAAGAACCTGCCTCCCGGCACGCGGCTCGGCAGCAACGAAAACGCCTTCCTAGGCGGCTTTCACATGTGGAAGAAATGGCCAACCTAACTTCTGTATCGGCCTCCTGCTTACTCAGAATCTCCCATGTACGAACACGCAAGCTATTTCGCGTTACTAAGGAGAGGGGAGGTCCTCTGAACATCCAGCCGGACGTAATACATAGTCTTTATGGGGGAGCCTCCTTGGCGTCTCTGAATCAGCTCGCTGAGTTCAGCTTTTGTACACCAAGCGCTCCTCCTTCGACCTATGCATTCAAACCTATCGGGGGGGATCTTCACCGCTCACTGCGGTGAATTTCAGACCCAGCCCACATGATCCTTCTTGCTGGTGGCGTATAACATAATATAAGAATTTCATAATAAATAAACTTAAGTACTATAGCTAGAACCGTTCCCTACGCCCATAGTTGGTTGAGCTTCTGGATGGGGCCAACACGGTGTCAGAAGCTTCCCCTTCATGTCTGCATTGCGAACACTTGCGCCTGCTCTGGGTCGCGTTGTCAGAGAAAAATGAATACGGAGTACAAATTGAATATCCTAAATAAAGTCACGTTTCTTATTGCTGTGCTCACGCTGAGCTTGTTGTCAGGGCCTCAGTCGCAGGCGCAGACAACCAGCAACGCTGCCGCTGTCACCATGACATTCGCCGTTAATAGTTCCATGACGGTGGCGGCAACGCCGAGCAGCATCGTCTTTACCCCGACCGACTCCAAGAACGCAACCGCCTCTGCCGCGATCGCCATTGTAACCAGCTGGAACCTTGCGGTTGGTGGCGGAAATGTATTCACGGTGGCCTATTTCGCAAGCATTCCTGCCGCGTTAACGAACGGCACCTTGAACATTCCCGCCAGCGATGTATTTGCATCTGTCAACGGTGGGGCGGCTGCTGCTTGCACGCTAGCAAACGTTAACGTCGCGGCAGGGAACCCAGGCGCCATATGCCCCCAAATCTTCGGCGGAATCGGGGTCGCGGCTCAGGGCACCCACTCAGACAGCCTCCTGCTTTCACTGACCAGCCCTACGGCCTTCGCTGTGGCCAGTTACTCGGGAACCATCACCATCAGTGCTCAGGCCACGTAATTCGTAGCACACCGCGGGGTGCGTGCTAGTTAAGACGCGCCCGCAGTTGTTTTCGTCCTGAGGGAATGCGCAACATGAACAGAGTCTTATCCCTGCTATTCCTACCGCTCTTGGTCTTTGGATCGAGTGTTTCAGCGCAGACCGTCTCGCCCATTATCGTTGAATGCGGCAAAAAGTGCCGCGGCGAGTTTTCCATCACCAACAATGGATTGACGCCGCTCGCCGTCAGCGTCGAAGCGCGCAGCTTCACCTTGGATACTCTCGGGCACGCAACGAATCGCCCCCTCGACCCCGGCGTCGACCTCAAGCTTGAAGAAAGCAGCGCGCGCATTTCCCCGAAAGGCACCCACACCTTTGGTTACCAGGTGAAGTGCTCGGTCCCTCCCTGCTCCGTCGCGCTGCTCTCTTCCATGGTCTTAGGGCACACTGCGGAGGGCATATTAGTCCGCGTCCAACTCGCGCACACCGTCTACGCTTGTGAAAAGCAGAAAGATTGCCGCAAGCGAGTGCGTGCAGCAGCCGGCGTAACGGCGAAATAATGCTGCGTGTTTGCCTCTGCGTCGTGCTGCTTAGTGTTCCCGCAAGCGCCCAGGTTCTTCAGCTCTCTGCTGGCAGCAGCACATTGCTCGGCGGAACCGGGGGTGAAGTCACAGCCTTCTTCCCGGAGAGCACCCTCAGTGCCTCCGCCGGCTTTGCCAACGGGCACTTTGTTTTCGGCGCCTCCGATACTTTCAAGTCTCACGGCCTGGACATCACCGCGGGCGACAGAAATTTTGGCTATTCGTTTGACGGCGCCAGTCTGGGCATCAGCACGCGCGGCCTCTTTGTCCAACGCGACACGCGGCACACGAGATTCTCCGTTTTCGTGGGTTCCACGGGCATCGGATACGCCACGCCATTCATGGTTACGGCCAAGGCTCAGCACGTCGGCTCCGGTTTCTTCCTTCAACGCCATTTTGATAACGGTCTGCTGCTTTCCTCTCTTGCGGTGATTGAAGGCGGTAAACATACGGCGGTTCAGGGCCTCAGTTATCAAGGCCACTTTCTCCATCTGGCGGGCAGCGGGGGTCTGCTCCAAAACCGAAAGTACTTCACTAGTGAAGCGGACTTCCAGCCGGTCCGCAGTTTGCTCTTCTCAGCAACCCACAACGATTATTTTCTTTCCGATCACCTGACCACCAACAGCCTTAGTGCTTTCGCTGCGCTCGGCCGCGTCACCCTGCAAGCTTCCGTCCTCGATGGTCAGTACAATACGACAAAAACCACAGGCGCTTCTATCGGGTCCGGCCTCCGCCTCAGCTCCATCACTGTGCGGTCCAACTTATATGAATCCAATCACCACATCTTACTAGTCCACGTCTTCCAGGAGCGCTTCCGCCACTGGAACTTCTCCGAGATCGTAAACCAGGCGCAGGGCCAAACTTCCTATGCTTTTGGTGGCGGCTATCACGGCAACAAGATCAGCGTCAGCCTCGATCACTCCGTGCTTTTCTTTCCCATTGGCGGCAAGGGCTTTCAGCAGACCACTACCCTGCAGGTATCCTTGCGCATTCATGACACAGCTCTCAACTTTCAAACCAACGTCGATCCCACGATGCGCGTCACATACACCGCTTTCGCTTCTAGCTACTTGCAGGGCCCACTAGCCGGACTGGCCATGAATAATCACAGCCACAGCACTGGCGGCAAGTTCGTTATCGCCGGCGCCGTCGTCGATGAGCATGGCCTGCCCGTGGAAGGTGCGGCCATCCAGTTGCAAGGTCGTGCCTTCGTCTATTCAGACAGCCAGGGGAAATTCTTCGCGCGTGTGAAGTACAACAAACCTTCCGCACTACTCGTGCTCCTGGGTGAATTTGCGGCGCCGGGCCGCTGGGCGGTAATCGCCTGCCCCGTGGACGCCGTGCCCGGCACGGAGGTACTCATCAAATTAACAAGGGAAATTGCCCCGTGAAGTTCGGTTCTAAAAAGTCGCAGTCTGTCTCCAACCTTGCCATGAAATGTCTCTTATGTAGCGGAAGGACAGGGGACCGTCTATGTTGTGCCGCGAGGCAAGATTGAACACGACACACCGTTCTCTCGGTTCCACTCCCAATAAATGAGGTGGTCTCAATGGGCCGAGGCAACGCTTGCTTGCAGTCTACTGGCTGGCGTCTCAAATCCCAAAGTCTTTCGTGGACGCTGATTTAAATGCTTCGCAACCTGGTTCAACTCCGATTGAGAGAAACCAGACCAGTCCGCCCTTTTAGGAAAGCACTGTCGCTGCAGGCCGTTCGTGTTTTCGTTTGTGCCGCGCTGCCAAGGGCTCTGCGGATCACAGAAGTGCACTTTCACATCCGTGGCCACCGTGAAGCTCTTGTGTTTGGCCATCTCCAGCCCGCGGTCCCAGGTCAACGAGCGCCGCAGCGACGTTGGGAGCTTGCGAACGTGCCGGCTCAGCGCGGCCACGACCGCCGCCATATCTTTGCTGGGCACTTTCACCAACGTGGCAAAACGCGGATGACGTTCCACCAGGGTGGCGACGTGACTGTTGTTCGTGCCGCCCAGCAGATCGCCCTCCCATTGACCGGGAATGGCGCGGTCCTCGATTTCCGCGGGCCTTTCTCGGATGGAGACGGCATCCACGATTTGGCCACTATGGCCGCAGTGAAGCGGCTAGGAAAAACACTCAAAACCGATCCTCTGCCGTTCGGTTAGTAGGTTATCCCGGCTCCGCCGTTTACGCTCAATGCTCGCCCGCCACCTGAGGTAGTCCAGGTTGCGTTGTTGACCGTAAGGTTAAGATTTTCGGTTACGGGGTAGCCAGAGGAGTTTGTTCCGTACATTACGAGCGATTCTGACAGCGGGGTCGAATTAAGCGTGTAAGTTACTGTGTACTTATAGTTGACGAATTTGGGGGCCGACTGCGAGCAGGTGACGGCAAAGAACTGAGAAGCCATCTGCTGCCCGTAAACGTCGTAGTTGGTGATCAATTCGGCGCGGTTGAAGGCGCACTGGATCAAAAGCGCCGTCGAGCCGGGCTCTCCATCAGGTAGATGCCCGAAGTAGAATGTGACCCAACTGTGATCGCCGGCATTCGGAAAGGGCACATCGACGCTGGTGTAGGTGGTTTGAGCGTGCGATGGGACTGCGAACAGGACTGCGAGTGCTGCGAGCGCGAGTAACTTCTTCATGTATTCTCCCTTCAGTTAGATTTGATTGCATGGTCCGGGGTAGGACACTCGCCTGCGGCTGACAGCAGCCAACGCGGTTTCCAAGGCGCGCGAAAAACAAACTCTAGGTCTCAACCAAGGCAGCTTCGTTGAGCTTGGACTCATCTGCGAACATGGCGCCGTGCATCTCTCAATATTTTCCCTGCTCGCCTGAGTTGCTTCCAAGGTGGCCCTACAGTCGCCGTTGGGCGAGCACGTAAAACTTGCGGCCCCGAGGGAAGACTGTGAGCATTGTTGGCCTCCGGTGATCGCACCTCTGCTGCTCACCGGAGCGGCTAATCTTTTCATGGCTTCTGTCCTCTCCCTCGAACCGAGACTGGTACTTTAGGACGTTCTCTAGGATTGATTGTGTGGCTGGCTAATCATCGAACTCTGCTCCACGAAATGATATCGGCCCGAAGGACAGTTTCAGAGCAGGTATGAGATGACCTGGCCTCAATGAACAGAATCAGCAATCGGATTAGCGACCGCAAGACGCAGTCTTTCCTTCGAACGCAGTTTAATGAATCGGCGCCACGGTTCTTCCCCGACGGTCACTGGCTAGCCTAAATCTCGGATGCTTACGGATTGATTCTCGATGGGAAGTGTTGTGAGATCAAATGATTATAGGGTGTTGCTCGGAATGCGGCTTTTTGCCTCAGGCACCGTGGGCCATATTTCGCTAGTTCCGTTTTTCGGCGCATCTAAGGTGGTAAAGCATCGTATTCAAACACCTCTGTTACCTAGCGCGTCACAACTGCACTGCGAAGCCGCTTTGAGGTCACTCCTGGATGCTAGGCTCACCTAGTCCAACCCAATGCGTAATCCTTAGGAAAGCTGAGGAAGGGCTATGACCACACGTCAGAAAGTTGCTTTGAATGTATTCAGCACATTCGCCGTCGCAGTGTTGGCAATGTCGTGCGTTCACACGTCGGCTCAGACAGTGAAAATGCCTGTAGACCCCGGCGTGCGCGCCGGCGCGCCCGGGGCCGGTGCACCCCTGAAAGGCCTTACTGCGGACGAAACCGCATTCTTTCAAGATGGGCTCACCAGGTTCATTGAGGTCGAGGTCGTGAAGGGAGGCAAGAACAACGGGCTGGGGCCTCGATTCAACTCCAACCAGTGCATGTCTTGCCACTCGCAGCCTGCGATAGGTGGATCAAGCTCTGCGCAGAATCCCTCGATCGCAGTTGCCACGCTCAATGGCGCAAAAAACGTGGTGCCCTGGTTCATCACGCCAAACGGCCCCGTCCGCGAGGTACGCTTCAAGCGGAATTCGAACGGAACCAACGACGGCGGCGTGCACGACCTTTTCGTGATCACCGGCCGCAGTGACGCCCCAGGCTGCAACATCGCCCAACCCGATTTTCTGCCCGCCGGAAATCCTGTTACCGGCATGGGTGGAAATTCGAACATCATTTTCCGCATCCCGACGCCTGTTTTTGGAAGTGGACTGATCGAAGCGATTCCCGACTCGGCGATCCTCGCGAATGCGAGCGCCAACGCATCTCAGAAGGCAGAGTTGGGAATCTACGGGCACCCGAACGCACACCTCAGCGGCAATGCGAACCTCAGTGCGAACGACGGGACCATTACGCGTTTCGGTTGGAAAGCACAAAACAAGTCCCTTCTGATGTTCGCGGGCGAAGCGTACAACGTCGAAATGGGGATCTCGAATGAACTCTTCCCCCAAAAGCGTGACGAGACTCCCGGCTGTATCTTCAACGCCACGCCCGACGACACACTCAACTTCACGACCGCCTCCGCACCTGCTTCCAACTCCAATCCAGCGGTCCTCTCAGACATCGAGGCGTTTGCCGACTTCATGCGTATGCTGGCCCCGCCCGCTCCGGCGTCCGACACGCCGTCCATTGTGAATGGTCGCAACCTTTTCACAACCATAGGTTGCGTCCACTGTCACACGCCCTCGTTTACCACCGGCAAGATGATTGCCTCAGGCTCCTCAACGTCCCCCAGCGCCGCGCTTTCCAACCAGACAGTGCATCTCTGGTCCGACCTGCTCGTTCACCATATGGGAAGAGATCTTGCCGACGGCATAACGCAAGGCGCCGCGGGCCCCGATGAGTTCCGAACAGCCCCGCTCTGGGGCGTAGGGCAGCGGATCTTTTTCATGCACGACGGGCGGACAAACAATCTGGTGGAGGCCATCGAAGATCATAAGAGCCGCGAGAGCGAAGCGAACAAAGTGGTCGACCATTTCAATAGGCTGCACCCTAAGGAGAAGCAAGACATCGTCAACTTCTTGCGGTCGCTCTAGTCTACCCATGCGGTGCCAAGTCCTGTGATCGGAAACTGGCTTTTAGGTCCCATGCATGGGAAGCCCTGCGGCCAGGTTCCGATAACCCCGTTTCTGGTTTCCCAGCGAGGAATCGCAACTCCCAGAGCATCACCATCCTTGTAAGCAACCGAGGTTTGTTCCGAAGTCTTGCGTTGACTTGACTTCAACCGAAGGTATAGTTTGGCGCTACTGATTTAGCGATCCGCGAAATGTCATGACACCTGACGGTCGATACCCTTCCATCCTCCTCCGCATTTTTCTCGGTCCGAACGGCATTCGCGCTGGATGGCGATTGCTGATGTATCTGATCGTCGCAATCGTCATTATCGGCGTGCTTTTTCATTTCGCGCTTCACCGTCCGCCGTGGCAAATTCCTGCTCTTCGATTGGGAAAGGTAATGCCGCCTGAGTTGATTTTTCTCTTTGCTACGCTCGCAGCCGCATGGATTATGGCGAAGATTGAGCGCCGTCCGTTTGGCAGTTATGGCCTGCCTTGGAAAGGGAGCTTGTGGGTGAGACTTTGCGAGGGAGCGGCTTGGGGTTTGAGCGCGATGACATTGGTACTACTCATTCTCCGCGCCGCCCACAGCTTCTCCTTCGGATTGGCTGAACTGCATGGCCGTCAGTTCCTTCTTTACGCATTTGGTTGGGGAGTTTATTTTCTTGTGGTCGGGCTCTACGAAGAGTTCACCTTTCGCGGCTATTCGCAATTCACTCTGACAACAGCCATAGGCTTTTGGCCGGCAGCGTTCCTTCTCTCGACTCTATTTGGAGTCGGTCATCTCGCGAATCCTGGGGAAAACTGGATTGGGGTGCTCCAGGTTTTCCTCACCGGTCTCCTGCTCTGTGTTTGCCTAAGAAGGACGGGCAATCTCTGGTTTTCTGTTGGACTACACGGAGCCTGGGACTGGGCCGAGACCTTCTTGTACGGCGTACCCGACAGTGGGCTCACATTTAGGGGACACTTCCTGAACCCGACGTTTCACGGATCAAAGTGGCTCACGGGCGGCTCCGCGGGACCGGAAGGGAGCATCGTAGCGCTGTTGGTCGAGACAGCCATCATCGGGCTGGTGATAGTCCGCTTTCCTGTCCCGCGTAAGACAGAGCAAAACGCTACGAACTCCTGATGAGTCGCGTTCTCGGAATCTGGGATTTGGAACATTTCGAGGACCTTCAAGACTTCCAACCAGCGGCTGCTCTTATTGCGGCCCACGATATTGCCTTACCAAGCTGATACGTCAAGTGGGAATTGCCAAATTCCCAGATTCCGATAATCAAGGCGCTGCTTGATGCCGAGGGATTCCTAAACTATGCTTCCCCCATGGTCGGGCTTAGAGCCGAGGGTGTGGATGCGAAGAACATCAGGCCGGCTTATTCGCAACCGGGAGGGCGGAAGATGATGAAGCGTGCGTGTCTATTTTTTGCTGTGGCCATCCTCGGGTGGATGGCGACTGGGGTCCGCTCGAAGTTTTTCGGCAATGCCGCCACCGTGGAAGCTGCCAAAGTGCAGGCGCCTATCTTCGTGGTGGATCCCTATTGGCCGAAGCCCCTGCCAAACCACTGGATCACCGGCTCTACAATTGGCCTCTCGATCGATGCCGAGGATCATGTCTGGACCATCCACCGCCTGGATTCGGTCGAAAAGAATTTCAAGGCTGCCGATCTGAAGCTTGGGGAGTGCTGCAAGACCGCCCCGCCCGTTCTGGAATATGACCAGGCCGGAAATCTTGTGAAGTCCTGGGGCGGTCCGGGAGAAGGTTACCGCTGGCCGGACAGCGAGCACGGAGTTACCGTCGATCATAAGGGAAATGTCTGGATCGGCGGAAACGGCATGAAGGACACCGAAATTCTCAAGTTCACCAACGACGGAAAATTCCTCATGCAGGTGGGCACGTATGGCGTACACAACGGCAGCAACGATCTGGCGAATTTCTGGAGACCCGCGAGAATCACCGAAGATGCCGGAGCGAACGAAGTCTACATCGCGGACGGCTACGGTAATCGCCGGATCATCGTCCTCGATGAGGATACCGGCAAATATAAGCGTCATTGGGGCGCTTACGGCAAGAAACCCGACGACGCGGTCGATACCCCCAAAGGCGGAGGTCAAGGCGGAGATGAGGGATCCATCGGAGCATACGATCCGGCTGGTCCGCCCTCGCAGAATTTCAACACGGTGCATTGCGTGATCATCTCCAATGACGGGCTCGTTTACGTGTGTGACCGCGTCAATGACCGAATCCAGGTCTTCCATAAGGACGGCACATTCGTCAGAGAAGCAATCGTCGATCCCAAAACGCTGCGCTCCGGGTCGGTGTGGGACATGGCTTTTTCAAAGGACCCGCAACAGACTTATATTTACGCCGCGAACGGAGTGAATGAAAAAATCAACGTGATCCTGCGCAGCACGCTGGAGGTAGTAACTTCATTTGGTGATGGAGGCCGGCTAACCGGGGAATTTTACGGCTGCCACAATCTGGGGGTCGACTCCAAGGGTAATCTGTATGTTGCTGAAACGTATTCAGGCGCGCGTGTGCAACGGTTCTTATACAAAGGTGTGGGCCCCGTTGAAAGGGAGCAAGGGGTGCTGTGGCCGCACCAGCCTTAGGTTAGGAGAAGTCTTCCCGGGATCGCTATTTGTTGTTCTTGCTGAGCCGCCGGTAATACTCGGCAACCGATTCTTCATAACCCTGCGGCACCGATTTTGTGTCCCCGCTGCGCACCTGGCCCGCTTCGGTGTCATCAAGCTGGCGGCGCAATTGCAATTCGAGCTTGTCCACGTCGGCGAGAACCTGCGAGTGGAGCTGCTCGACCAGCGCCGGATTGCCGGGGAAGCGGCTGGGATCGAGCTTCGCCATTTCCTGAATGAGCTGCTGAACCTGCTTGGCCGATTCGGGATCGTCGCGCACGGACTGCCGCAGCTGATTGAGGCTTCGCAGCGTGTCGTTATACGAGTGCTGATCGAACACGGGTGGGCTGTTGGCCGGAGCCGCGGCGCCGCCGTGGGGCGTGTTGTTTCCAGTGTCCAGGTTGCCGTACACCGTACCGTTGGCGCCGCCGCCGTTGTACGTGTTGCTATAAGGCCCGCTGCTGTCAGCTCCGCCGCCGATTCTCGCGCCGGGGCCGCCGTTGGGACCCCACGGGCCCTGGTTTCCTCCGCGGCCGTACTGCTGGCTGCCGTTTTGTCCCTGGCCTTGGCCGCCCTGCTGGCCTTGCCCTTGGCCCTGACCTTGCTGGCGTCCCTGCCCATCGCGTGACAAAGAGCCAAGCTCGTTGCGCAGCTTCTCCACCCGGTTGAGCGCGGTTTCGATGCCCTGCTGCTGCTGTGAATCCGTTCCCTGCCCCGGCGCGGAGCCCATGGCCTGCTGAGCGTCATGCAGGCCTTTCTCGAGGCGATCCATTCCGGCGGCGATTTCCGGCTCCATGCCGTTGGCGTTGGGATCGATGCCGCGGCGCATCCAGTCCGCGCCTCGCTGGATGCGCGCGCGCAGGTCGGACTGCTGCATGTCGCCCAGCGCTTCGCGCATTTTGGTTGAGACGGCGTTGTCATGATTCGTGGCCAGCTCGCGCGCGGTTTCCTGCATATTTTTTTCGAGGCCACCCAGCTCGTTGGCTAGTTTTTCACGGTCGTCGGCAAGCTTCTTGCGCAGGGGCGCGCTGGCCGTGGCGCCCATGCCCTGACCGAATGCTTGTTGAATGCGATTGTTCTGATCGCGCTCTTCCTGGGCCAGACGGCCGGCTTCATCGGCGAGTGAATCGACTTTGGTGGCTGATTCCTGCTGGCGCATGCTGCCGAGGAGATCGGTGGCTTCCTTCAAGCGATCGGCTGCGCGGCGCGCGGCAGCTTCGCTCTGCTCAGGAGAAGTTGCTTTTCGCATGTCGTCGGTGGCCTGGCGTAGGCGATCGAGCGACTGCTGCAAGCGCGGATCGCCCGCGCTGCCACCCGCACCCGACTGGCCCGAGCCTGACTGGCCTGAAGAACCCGACCCGGAATTGCCCTGTGCATTTCCCTGTTGCGAACCTGATTGAGCGCCCGAGTTGCTTTGGCCGTTGTTGCGCGCCATCTGCTCCATCTGGTGTTGCAATTCCTCGGCCTGGCGGCGCAGCATTTCCTGCTGCCAGCGCTGCTCGGAGCTTTGCTGCGCATTGTGCTGCTGCTGGGCCAGCTCTTCCTGGCGGCGCGCCAGTTGATCGAGCTTCTGCAGCGCCTCGTCGATTTCCTTTTGCTGCTGGCTTGCGGAGCCCGCGGTCTGCGCGGTTTCGTACTGATTTTTTTCGGTGTCGAGCTCGAGGTCGAACAGGCTCGCGAGGTCGCGCCCGGCGCCCCCACCCGCGCCGCCTCCGCCGCCCGCGCTGCCGAAGGCAACTTCGATCTTGCGGAAGGTGGCTTCGGCGCGCAGCAGGTTCTGCAGGGCCTTCTGCTCGCTGGGCATGGCCTCCTGCCACTTTTGCTGCTGCAAACTCTGGGACGCCGGACCCATCGCCGCGGCGGCCGCGTTCATATCCTTCACGAAGCTGCCGAATTCGTCGTTCTCCTTGGAGAGTTCGCGGCTCTGCATCCGGCTCGCCAGCGAACGCGCCTGATCGCCCAGCTTGGCCTGCACGCCGGACAGGAACTTCGCCGCGTCGGCGGCTTCTTGCTGCGTGGCTTTTTTGTCACCCTGATGTTTCCAGGTCTCGGCGATGATTTCCTTTTCGCGCTGGGAGATATCGTTCTGATCGTTCATCCCCATGCCGCCGCCTCCGCCACCCCCGCCCGCGGCCTGGGATTGCGAAAACTCACGCTCGAATGGATCGGCTTGAATGAAGGAGATATCCGTGCGCGATTCGGAGTGCGCGTCCTTGGCAACCGCGTAAATGCTGACGACGTCGCCCGGCACGGCCTTGAAATCTTCGAGCGAAAGAACAGTGGAACCGTCGGCCTGCTTCGCGCCTTTCTGTTTGAGCAGGTCGAGCGTCTGTTCCGGTCCACCGTTCACTGAATAATGTAGGGTCACGCCTGCGAGGCCGAATTCATCGTCGGCCTTCACTGCGACAGTGACTTCCTCGATGGGGCTCGCGCGGTAGTCGTGCCCGGGGCGCGCGATGATCACGTTGGGCGGCTCGGCCTTGCGCGCTTCGATGAAGAAATCGTTGGACAGGCGCACGGGCTGGCCCTGATCGAGTGCGGCGACGTGGTACACGCCGTCCTTCGCCATGTGGACCGTGCCCTTGAAGACGTTGCCCTCGCCGGCGGTCAGGCGAATCTGCTGTTCGTCATCGAGCACCAGGACGCCGTCGCGCATGGGCTTGTCGGTTTCAATTTCAAGGTCCGCATCCGTGCCTTCGACGGCCCGGAGGTCGCCGCCGCGTTCCTCGGTCACATTTTGCAGGTGGGTCCAGGAAGGATAGCGGTACGTCACGCGAACGTTCTTCACGTTCGGCAGATCGAGCACGCGAATGTTGAAGTGTTTGGAATCGAGCGGCCCGGCCTCGACGTAATATTCGACGCTTTCCGGCAGGCCCGCGAAGACGAACTGAAACCCCGAGCCGGCAGCCTGCGGATGCATGGGAACCTGATCCCATTTGGAGGCGCTCTGGTAGCGCGCGAACAAGCGGACATTCTGCGTATCGAGACCGACGAGCACCGCCGTCACCATCAAATCCGAGTTGCGGCGGACGGTGATGTCGCCAGGGACGACTTGAATGTCGTAGAACGGCGCCGAGCCGCTGTGCGGCGTTGCCGCCCAGAGCAACGCTGCTCCTTCACCAAAGTATCCCGGCCCGGCGAGGATCAGCCAAAGGAGAACACACAGCGAGACCGCGCCGACGCCCAGAAATGTCGCCAGCTTTTTGTCGGGAACGAGAGACTTGGGTTCGGCAGCGCGCGCCACGGTCAGCGTATCGAGCGCCAGCAAGTCCAGAAACGGCTCGCGCTTTTCTCCGTCGCGCTCGGCAAAGGTCACCAGGCGCTCTTTGAATTCCGGAAACGCGATCTCCGCCTCGCGAGCAGCGCGGCGGCGGTTAAGAGCGGTGAGGGGCAGAGCGATGCCAAAAGTGACCGCCAAGACGAGCGCAAAGAGCAGCGCCACCCGCGCGCTCGTAATGCTCCAGTGGGAAAACGCCAGGGCGTTTGTGATCAGAACGAGGATGACGGTAGCAGCCAGCGCGACCGAGGTAAGGATCGCCGCGCCGCGCACGATCGCGCCGAGGCGCAGCCGCTTTTCGACCTGCCGAATATAGGAGTTGAGCTGATCACGAAGGCCCATCATTCCTCCTGCTGTGGCGCGCGCAGATAACGGTTCGCCAGCAGGGATTCGGCGATAACCGCGGCGAGAACTAGAATCATAATATACCACCAGAAACGGTACGGCTGGGTCTGTTCCTTGGCCGCGCCGCCAGCGCCGGCCTCCGCCGCTTGCTCGCCCGAATTTCCGCGCCACAGCGCAAGTACATCATCCGGAATGACTTCCAGGTTGGATTCGCGCCGGTCGGGGTTGACACCGATCACGTCATGGCGGCCATTCGCAAGCTGCAACTCGTAAAACCCGGCGCTCGTGAGTTGGTATGTTTGCGCCGAGGTCGATTCCTTCAGCGAAAGCGGCCGCTGGCCCTGGGGATCGATCACCTCAACGCCGACCGACTGTTCCTTCGAACTGCGCAGTTCGAGGAAGGAATCCACCACACGCGAGCCGCTGCGGCGCTCGGTGCCCGACAAATAGAGCGCGGTTTGCTCGACGAAGGGAACAAAAATCGGGTGGAGCGGGAAATCGTTGGTGAGATTGTCGAGGCCCGACGCGAAGAGCAGGACGCTGCCCTCGCCGATTTTTTTCTCGAGCAACAGCGGCGTGCCGTCGGTGAGGCGCGCGACCACACGGGCATCGCCGGGGTCGACTTTCACGGCGAAATAAAATTTCACGCCGGCCCAGCGATCGGCTTTTTCCACCGAGGGGTGCGACGGATCGGCGTCCGCGACGTTCAGGTAGCGATCGCCGGTGCGGGAATAGTCGCGCGAATCCAAAATGTTGCCGCCAAACACCGGAACGCGCGCGCTGTGCGCCGCCGAAGTTCCCTCCGCGATCCACACGCTGCCGCCGGCTTGCACGTATTTGAGCAAGGCGCTCTCGAAGGACGCCGGGACCGAGATCAGGTCGGACAACACGACCAAGGCGTATTTCGAGAGCGGCTGATTCGGCGCTTCGCCAGCGCTCACGGCGTCGAGGACGAAGGCCGATTCCGCGGACGAACCCAGAGCTGAGCGGAAATACAGCGGCGAACGAGAGTCGCCCGCATCGGAAACAAAAAGCGCGCGCCGCGGGTCGGAGCGCTCGACCGCGAAGACGCTTGCGTCATCCGCCGGAAAGCTGTCCGCCGAATCGATGCGTACTTCACAGCGGGAAAAGCCGTAGGGCACGTCGAGTGATTGAAACTCGACGGTGGCGCGGCCATTCGCTGGTACCGTGACTGGTTTCGTTGTGACCGTTTTTCCATTCACGACAAGAGAAACCGTGCGAGTCGCCGCAGGAGTTCCAAATCCCGCGATGACGACTTGAACGCGCGCCTTTTTCGGATCCCAGACTTGCCCCGGTGCGTTGACGCTTTCCACGGTCCAGTTCGGTACGGCGTCTTTGACCACCGGGTGCAGGACCAGCGAAACATTCGCAGGCAACGCCAACTCCGAAAAGCTCGCGGGCATCGCGGATTTGTGCATATCGCTGAAAAAATGCAGCTCGATCGGCGTCCGCACCGAATCCGCGAGCGATCGCACGGCGCGGGAAAGCTCGCCGTAACTTGTACGCGAATCGCCGGGCTGAACATTTTCCACGGCCGCGCGCAGCGACGGCGAATCGAGCAAAGGCTGGGTCAGCACCTGAATCTGCGAGCCGAGCGCCATCACCTGCGCTTTGTCGGAGGGCCTGCGCGAGGAGAGCACGGAAAGCGCCTCGCGCTTCGCGTCGGCGAGGCGCGTTCCGGCGCGCATGCTGAACGAGTTATCGATCACCAGCAGCTCCATCTTTTCGCTGTTCATGCGCGCGGCCGAGCGATTGATGAACGGATTGGCGAACGCGAAAACGAGGAGGAGGAGCAGCAGCGCGCGCAGCGAAAGCAAAAGCAGGTAGCGCAGGCGACGATGCTTGATCGAGCTTTGCGTGCGCCGCTCGAAAAACATCAGCGAACTGAAGGGCCGCGGGGTGGTGGTGTGCCGCCGCAACAAGTGGACGTAAAAGGGCACGGCCAGCGCGGCGAATCCCGCCAGAAACCAGGGAGAGAGAAAACCCACTTAGTCCCTCCCCTGGCGGATGGAGAGATATTCGCGGAGGGCGTCGTCGAGCGGGCGATCGGTCACGAGCAGGTGGTAATCCATGCCGGCGCCGCGCGTCTTGTCGCGCAGCGCCTCGACATGCGCGTCAAATTTCTTGCGGTATTCGTCTCGCACGTATTCCGGCGTAACCTCGATGCGGTCCTGCGACTCGAGGTCGACGAGCGTCGAAGGCTCGCCGATTTCCGGTCGGATTTCCTTGGGATCGAGAATGTGAAAGAGCACGACCTCGTTTCCGTGAAAGCGAAGCGGCTCGACGGTGCGTACGATGTGCTCCGGCGAATCGTAGAAATCAGAGATGAACACGACGATCCCGCGGCGGCGCAGGAATTGCTGAAAGTGATCGAGCGGCTTGGCGAAATCCGTGCGCGCATGTGGCTCGGCCTGTTCGAGGCCGCTCAACAGGCGGTGCAGCTGCCCCTGCCGCGTGGACGGGCGAATGTAGGTGCGGATTTCGTCGTCGAAGACGATCAAGCCCGCCGCGTCGCGCTGATTCTGAATCGCGAGATAAAAGAGCGATGCAGCGGTGAAGCGCGCGTAGTCCATCTTGTTCACGGAATGCGAGGAAAATTTCATCGAGTTACTGGCGTCGAGCAGCACGGTGAGGATGCTGTTGGTTTCGCCGCGATAGCGCTTGAGGTAGGCGCGCTCGGTGCGCGCGAAGACGTTCCAGTCCACGTGGCGGAGGTCGTCTCCCGGCGAGTAGGCGCGGTATTCGGCGAATTCCTGGCTGAAGCCGAAATCCGGCGAGCGGTGCAGGCCGTTGACGAAGCCGTCGACGACAGTCTTCGCCACCAGATCCAGGCCGGAGATTCCGGCGAGCACCGCGGGATCGAGGAAGCGTTGCAGCATCGAGCCAATGCTCCTAGAATTTGCCTACTCGTTTGTCATTCTGAGCGAAGCGAAGAATCCCTCTGTTCCCGACTGAAGGCCGGAGAGAGATTCTTCGCTTCGCTCAGAATGACACCGTAAAATCACGGATCGTGAGTGCTCGGTCGCCGCTGCTGTGCGGGTACCTCATCCTCGCGGGATTTTCGACCGATCCATCTCACGTTTCCGATTCGCTTGAATCTAAACCCCCACCCTTTGAAACCCGCAAAGGGTGGGGCACCCACCGAAAGGCGCGCAGCCGAGAGTGGTTGTGCTACCTACGCCTTCGACGGTGGCGGCATGTATTGGAGCAACTGCCGCAAAATTTCGTCCGAATCGATGCGATCCGATTCAGCGTGGAAGTTCAATAGGATGCGGTGGCGCAGCACTGGAATCGCCAGCGTCACGATGTCTTCGTACGCAACGTGATACCTCCGGTGCGCGAGCGCCCTCGCCTTCGCCGACAGCACGATGAATTGCGCCGCGCGCACGCTGGCCCCGTAGTTCACATACTTTTTGACGAAGTCCGGCGCCGACCCGCTGTTCTGCCGCGTCGCGCGCACCAGATTCACCACGTACTGCGCGAGCGACTCGCCGATCGGCACCATGCGCACGAGCTGCTGGAAATCCAAAATCTCCTCGGCGGACGTAACCGCCTCCACCTGCGTCACGCGCGTCGTGGTCGTCAGGTCCACCACTTTCACTTCGTCGGAGGCGCTCAAATAGTCGAGCACCGTGTTGAACAGAAAGCGGTCGAGCTGTGCTTCGGGCAGCGGATACGTGCCTTCGAGCTCGATCGGGTTTTGCGTCGCCAGCACGAAAAACGGAGCAGGCAGCGTGTAGTGGTTGCCGCGCACGGTGACGGAGAGTTCCTGCATGGCTTCGAGCATCGCCGACTGCGTTTTCGGCGGCGTGCGGTTGATTTCGTCGGCCAGCACGATGTTGGCGAAAATCGGTCCAGGCACGAACGTCCACCGCCGGTGACCTGTCGTTGGATCTTCCTCGATGATGTCCGTGCCGGTGATGTCCGAGGGCATCAGGTCCGGCGTGAACTGGATGCGTTTGAAGGCCAGGCCCAGCGTCTGGGCAATGGTGCGGACCATCAGCGTCTTCGCGGTGCCGGGCAAGCCCGTGATCAGGCAATGGCCGCCGACGAAGAGCGAGATGAGAATCTGGTCGAGCACGTCCTCCTGCCCGACGATCACCTGGCGAACCTGGGCGAGGATGTTGTCGCGGACGGTTTGAAAGCGCTCGATGCGCTTTTTCAGTTCCGCGGAATCCGGATCGAGCTGTGCGATGGAGGACATGTGTTATTTCCCTTCTTTGGAATCCTTCAGTTGCAACAGCAGTTTCTGCGCCGGGCGGTAATCGGGCGCGACTTCGAGCGACGCAAGGACGTGATCCTCGGCCTTGTCCTTCTCGCCGGCCGCGAAATAGGCCCGCGCCGCGTTGAATTGCGCGGACGCCTTGTCGATCGGGCCGAGAGCGATCACGGCATTGTATTCGCGAATGGCCCCGGCGAAATTATTTTGCGCGAACCACAAATCTCCGAGGTGGTGGTGCATTTCCTCATCCATCGGGTAGACATAGTTGACGCGGTCGAGCGTCGCCGCCGCGTCGGCGGGCTTCCCCAGTTCTTCCTCGAGCGATGCCAGCTGCTTCAGCGCCGGAGGATTGTGGCCGCCGATTTTTTCGTATGTGGTCAAGATCGCGGCAGCGGCGGGTTTGTCACCCTTGGCGATGTCGGCCGCGGCCATGAATTCGTAGGGGTTTGCCGGGTAGACGTAGTCCGGATACATGCGGCGGACTTCCTCGCCTTCTTTCAGCACTTCGTCGTAATTCTTGTTCTTGGCCTGCGCCGCGAGATCCTTCAACTTCGCGCGCCACTGGTCGAAATTCGCGGCCGTCGCGCCGACATCCTTGTCGAGCCATTCGAGAAATTGCTTGTCGAAATCCTCGGGAGCCATTCCCAGGTCTTCGCGAATCACGTCCGGCGTGGTCTGGTGCTGCGCGAACGAGTGCACCATGTCCAGCAGCTTGTCCGCGCCCCAGCGGCCCTTGATGTAGTCGCAGATACGCCCCGCCTGGTAGTAGGAGACGATCACCTGAGCCGGATATTCGGGTCGGATGAAGCCGCGATCGAGTTCGGCGACGGGGAGAAGTTTTTTGTCGCGGATGGCGACAAGCACCTCAGGCGTGACGCGGTCGCCCCACTCGGGAGAAGCTTCGGTTTCTTCGTGGACCGCGAGCCCTTCGGTGAACCAGCGCGGCACGCGAAAATTCGTCGCGGTCAGAATGTACACGTGACTCATTTCGTGCCACAGCACGCTTGCCCAGTGAAATTCGCCCGGCGGCCGGCCGGAGGGGCTGTCCATGGCGATCACGAGGCCGAACGTCACACCCAAGGCGCCGAGGCCCGGCATGCCCATGGTGCGCACGGCAAAGTCTTCGTGGTCGGGATAGACCTCGACTTGAACAGGACCGGGCAGCGTCATTTTGTATTTCTTGTCGTACGAGGCGATGATCCGCTTCATTTCGTCGTCAAAATACGGGCGCAGCAGGTCCGCTTCTTTTTTGTTCAGCTTCAGAATTGTCCCGCCGTCTTTGACGGTGACGAAATTCTTGTAGCTGTCCAGCAAGCGCAGGCTGTTGACCGTCTCTTCGTTGCGGTAGCCGTTGTCGTAGCACATTTCGAGCTGCTTGCGCGGCTCGTCTTCCTGGCCAAGGCGCATTAAATTGATGCCGAGGTGCGAGCGCGCTGACCAGAGCCTCGCGTCTAGTTCAAGAGCCTTGCGGTAATAAGCGATGCCGTCTTCATAGCGCCGATTGATCACCAGCTGATTGGCGATCAGCGCGTAGCCTTCGGCGTAGACGGGATTGACCTGGCGAATTTTTTCGAGCCAGACGTCGGGTGAGCGGTCGGCCAGGACTTCGATGGCCGCGTGAATGGCCATCGCGTCGAGCGCCTCGGGCGAAACTTTCAGCGCGGCGTCGGCCTCCGCAAAGGCTTTTTCCTGATCGTTGTCCTCGAGCAGCAGGCCGGCCAGCAGTTCATGCGCCTCGTAAAGTTTCGGATCGAGCTCGAGCGCTTTGCTCGTGTATTCGATGGCCTTGCCATCAAAGCCGTCGGCGCTGACGAGCGCGAGGCCGTAAAACGCCTGCGCGCTTTTTGGGTCGCGTTCGAGCGCCTCGTTGAAAAGATTGTCGGCTTCCTTGTTGTTGAACCGCTCGTGCATCAGACGGCCCCAGCGAACGCGGATCATCGCGTTCCGGGGATAGACGTTCACCGCGGTGCGGAACTGATTGTTAGCCTCTTCATATTGTTCGAGGCCCCAGTGGCCTTCGGCGCGGACGGACGGATCGCCGGCCAGCGTGAGCGATTCAAAGCATTTCTGGGCTTCGGCGCGGCGGCCGTGTTTACGTTGGGCGCGGCAATCGTCAGGCGTCGCGCCGAACGCAGCGCCCGTGCAAACCAGGCACGCGGCGCACACCACGGCGCAGGCGATCCCACGCGCCGCGCTCCGTGCGCCCCGCCGCCTCATTTGTCCAGATCCTCTTGCGTTTTGGCCAGTTCCAGCAGGGCATCCGAAAGCTGCTTCTTGTAATCGTCCGCGGACATCGCCGCCTTCTGATACTTCAGCAGATCGATCTTGCGTTCGAGCCCTTCCTTTTTTTCGAGTAGCGCGCGTTTCGCCGGATCGTTGGCCGCCTTTTGCGCCGCGCCCAGGCGAAGCACGACGAAACTCGCGGCGAGCTGCCCTTCGCCACTTTCCGTCGACGCCGCGCGAACCGCTTCTTTCTTACCCGTGTCTTCAAAAACGGGATGCTCGGTCGCGAGCCGCTTCTGTAATTCGTAGAACGCCGCGGTCTTGCGATCGGCGTAGACGAACGCTTCGAGCGCGCTGATCGATTCGTTCTTGTCCGTGTCGGCCGAACCATCGCGCAGCGCGTCAACCCAATAGCGCGCGAAGACAGTAGCGTTTTTTTCCGTGCCGGTCTTCGTCGCGGCGATCACGATGCGCCCCAGACGCTGCAGTGCGCCGATGGAGCCGCCGCTCGCGCTCGTCGTGTTCACGATCAGCTGGCGCTTGGCCGGGATGCGGTCGCACAAAATGGCCAGGTCTTCCGCGGAAATATCCGGCCCGGAGAGGTTGAATTTGTACTCTTCGCCGTCGTAGGAGCCGTGGCCGATCAGGACGAGCGTGAATTCGTCCTCGGGCTTGGCTTCATGAGCGATTTGCGCAAGGGTGTCCGTTAAATGCGCTTTGGTCGCATCGGCACCGGTGAGCGTGTAGACATGCACGTCGCTCGCCGCCGCTTTGAAGAGTTTGTCCAGGTCCTTCGCAAGAGCGGTGAAGCGCTGCTCGTAATCGGGTTCGCCGCCGAGGCCGGCCACGGTGACGTAGTAGGGCGCTGCTTGAGCGGCGCGCGCGCAAATTCCTGCGCACGCGGTGCAGCATGCCAGGACGAAAACGGCTTTGCGCCAGAGCCGTGCAAAAGCACGTGGCGCCGGCGTCCCGCCGGCGGTTTTGCGGGTCGCTGGGATAAGGAAAGACCGCCGCTGGGACGCCAGCGCCACGGAATGTGCGCCCGTCATACCACGCCCCACTTCCGCCGCAGCAGCCACTCCGTCGACGGCAGCGCGATCAACAGGAAGAAAATGATCGGCATGTTCCAAAGTTCTTTCGTGTCACGCACCGTGATACCCGCCTCGCTGTAGGAAATTTCACTTGGCAGGCGCGACACATCCTGCGGCGTCCAATACCGCCCGCCCGTTTCGGCCGAAAGCTTTTCCAGCAAATCGCGATTCTGCTCGGTATGAAAATTCTCCGCGACGCCGTCCATGCGCGCAAAGGACAGAACGTCGCGCCCAAGCTCGTCTTTGTCGCGCGTCGCGGTCACCTCGGTGAGATACGTTCCCGGCTGGTCCGCGGTCCACTCCGCGTGAAACATCCCCGCGGTATTCGGGTCGGGCGTCATTTCAATCTGCGCCGCCGAGCCGCCCGGCCCGAGGATGTGCGCCTCGACGTGCGCGTCGGAAGCCGGCAGAAAATTCTTGTCGCGCACGTCCGCGGAAAACTGCACGCGGCCGTCGTCAAACATCATTTGCGATGGGATGGACGCCACCACGCGCCCCGGCGTATCCGTCACGAGCCAGCGCAGAAGCTGTTGCCAGAATTCCTCGTGCGTCTGATCCTCGAGCGGCTGGCTCATCTGCCACCGCCACGTGCCGCCCGTCGCGTTGATCGCAGTGCGCCCGCGGCCGTAGTTCTCTGTGATCAGCATCGGCATCTTCCGCCCCGCGGCGCTCATTTCCGCGAGCACCACTGCGCCCGGCTTTGGCGCGCCCACTTCCTGATAGTCCATCAAGTAGGGCAGCTTTTTCCAGCGCTCAACGTTCGCCGCGGGTTCCTCGACGAGCCGCGTGATGATGCTGTCTGCCCCGGCCGCCGTCAGCGATACGGTCGCCGCATCGCGATGAAACGTACCCTTCTTGTTCGGCAGCGTCACCGGCAGAAGGTCTGCGAGGCTCGAACTGGCCCAGCCTCCGTCGCCCAGCGCCGCGCGCCCGCCGAGAAAAAGCAGCCCGCCGCCCCGACGATCCACGAATTGCTGAATGAGTTCCTTCTGCGCCGCGGTGAAGTAGCTCGCCTCCACCGAACCGATGACGATGGCCTGGTACGGAAACAAATCCTCGGCGCGAGACGGAAAACCGTCGGCGAGCTCCTTCGGATCCTCAATACCCTGGCGATAGATTTTGTTTTCGCTGGTGCGCAGCATCGAAACGATCGCGAGAAGCCGGTCGTCCTGCTCGGCGCGGCGAATGAACTTGTACTCCCAGCGCGGCTCGCCCTCGACATACAGGATGCGCCGCTTGGCGGACTCGACGTTCACGAGCCGCGCGACGGAATTGTTGCCGCGATTTTCCTCGCCCGGCAGCGGATCGACGGAAAATTCGAGCGTCTTCGCGCCCGCGTCGCCGGCGTTGAATTGAAGATTTTCGTTCTGCGTCGCGCCGTCGGCCGCCAGCGTGATTTGCCGCCCGGCGAGGACTTTGCCGCCGCCCCGCACGGTCAGCATTGCCTTCTGCCCTGCGTAGCCGCGCTGATGCAGCGTCACCTTGGCGGAAAGCCGCGAATCGGCCAGCGCGCGCGGAGCGACCGCGGCGTCGTTGATCTCCACGTCATGCGCCACTTGTTCCGCGCCGAAGCCGACCGTGTGCACCGGGATTCTGCGGCTGCGGAAAGTGGAAATCGTGTCGAGGTCGATCCCGCCGGAGTTGTCCGCACCGTCGCTCAGCAGCACCACTGCCCCAATAGGCAAGTCGGCCGCTTCGCCCGCAAGCTGCTTCAGGCCATCGCCGATGCGCGTCGCGGAAGCGGGCGGCGCCGTTTTCAAATCGTCGAGCTTCGGCACGCGCGAAATCTGGCGATCCAGGCGATACACGCGCACCTGAAATTTCTTTTGCAGGCCGTCGAGCACGCCGCCTTGAAGCGCCTGAATGGCTTGCGCTTCGCGCGTCGCGCCGCCCGCGTCAGCGATTGCCATGCTCCGCGAATCATCCACCAGCACCGCGATGATGTTCTGCTGCGGCCGCAGCTCAGCCACGAGAATCGCCGGCTGCCACAGGAGCAGCAGCACCAGAGCCGCCAGCGCGAATTGCAGCAGCCAGATCACGCCCGCGCGCCAATTTTTCACGTGCTCGGACGCCTGCGGCAGCTTCGAGCGAATCAGCCAGCCCAGCCCCGCCCCCGCCGCCAGCAGCGCCAACACGAATACCCACCACGGCCACGCCCCAAGCAGCACGAGCGTACCCTTCGAAAACACCGCGCGCGGATATTTGAATAAAAGTTCGAACATTTTGTCCGGTCTTCCGAATGCCCGCGATTCCCGACGACTGCTGTAGCCCGCCTCTTTAGAGGCGGGGTTCATCTTTTTTGACGACCTCGAGTTCGCCCGTCGAGCCCGCAGGTCCAGCGAACATTCCCCGGGTCTAAAGACCCGGGCTACAACAACTTCCGAATACCGCGGGGCGATCCTAGCCGCGCGGGAACTCGCACCCCGGAGCGGACCTCTCCGTATAACACATGCCGCCCAATTTCACTTTGTTACGATGCAAGGATCGCGGCCCGAAGTTCGCCGTCAGTGCGTCATTCCGTACATCACGTAATTGATCCCCAGACGAAACGCCAGCGACGCGAACTTCTCCGGATAACGAGGATCGTCGGCCCATTCCCACGCGTCCCCCAGGTGCATGTTGTGGCAGATCGCGACCATCACGCGGCCCCGGTCGTCGCGAATGCCGCGCCATTCCGCGACGTAGCCGTCCTTCTCATACGTCCGGCCCGTCCACACGTACTGTTCGCCCGGCACCTGGAAGCGGTCGGTCAAATCGTAGAGGACGTGAAAAATCTCGTCTTTGTCGGTCAGGTCTTCGATGGGGCGGTCCGGGAAGACCATGAGCATGCCGTTCATGAAGTGTTCCCAGTCGGTGGCGCCGTGAAAATCGTCCACCATCAGGAAGCCGCCCTTCAGCAGATATTCCCGCAGGCGCTTGGCCTCGGCGTCGCTGAACGTCCACGTCTGCACCTGCACCGCATACACCCACGGAAAATTCTCGATCGCGGATGGTCCGTCGCTGTCGAGGTCTACCACCTGCTCGACGGGCCGCGCGTTGATGCGTGTCAGCCGCTTCAGCGCAATCAGGAATTGCCGGTCGGCCTTTGGATAATCGCGCGACCAGCTCGCCCAGCGCCCGTAGCCGTAGCCACCCGCGCCGCCGCCCGCCATCGAGTAGCGCAGCCGCGACCACGAATATTCATTTTTACCGGATTCGGAATCGGAGGAAGAAAACGCTTCTCGGGCGCCGTACTCGTCATATTGCTGCGAGTTGCGCTGCATCGCCGCAAGCCCAGAGCCCAGGCCCGCCAGCAGCACAAGCGCCGAAATGGGTGCAAGGAGCCTCATCGAGGTAGCTCCTAAACAGACGGTCCGTCGGCCGCCGCAGTTTCACAGGCAGCCTAATTCTTGAATGCTACTGCCAAGGCGAGGGGGATGCAAGGCGCGAGAAGTCCCGTTGCGACGCCGTAGCTCCTGCGGCCTGCCTCAGTCGGTGTTTTCTTCCTGCTTTATGCAAAAAATACCGCGATCCCTGTAACCGTTCGTGACATGGCGCTGTAGGTTCTTGCGTTTCAGCCAAAACATTCGGCTTGCATGGAATCATTCTTGCGGTACAGTAGTGCTCCCTCAATCTAGGGTCCTTCAGGCCCTGCCCGTAGCGCGCTGCGCGAATGCGGGCGTAACGCAGTATCCGGAACGGAAAAGTTGTCTTTTTGCGTGCTTTGCCATTCATTAAGGTTCGGCATATGAGGCGTTTGCCAGCTTTCACGGGTGTTTGCCTGCGGAAGGGGAAGAACCGGTATGAGTGCATTGATTCTGGTGGTCATTGCTGAGCCGGAAAGTCGCGCGAACTGGGAGCAACTCCTGGAGGATCAAGGGTATCAAACGGTTGCGATCGCAACCGGCGAGCGGGTGCTGGACCTCTGCGCCCACCTGCGGCCCGATCTGGTGCTGATGGGCGCCAGCCTTCCAGACGGGCCCGGCCGCGAAGTTTGCCGGCGCATGAAAGACGATCCGCGCAGCAAGCTCACACCGGTCATCTTGATAGAGGGTTTCGAAGAGGCGGATGGTTCGTCGATGGTTGAATTGGGGCACGAATCGGGGGCGGATGACGTTTGGAGGCCGCGCCCGACGCGCTGGGAGGCGCTTACGCGAGTTCAATCTTTAATTCAGATCAAATCCTACATCGACGAGCAGGCCGAAGCGGTCGTCCTTTCTCTGGCGCACACGATCGAGGCGCGGGACGCCTACACGCACGGCCACTCGGCGCGGCTCGCCGTTTCCGCCGTCGAATTCGCGCAGAAGCTCGGCCTTTCGCACGACCAGGTCGAAACGCTGCGCATCGCCGCCATCGTTCACGATATCGGCAAGATCGCGGTGCCGGACTCCGTGCTTTTGAAGGCGGGGCCGCTCAGCGCGCAGGAGATGAGCGTCATTCGCCGGCATCCCGTGGAGGGCGAACGCATCTGCTCGCCGCTGAAATCGCTGCGCCGCACCCTGCCCGTGATTCGCCACCACCACGAACGCGTGGACGGCACCGGCTATCCCGACGGCCTTCGCGGCGACGCGATCCCTCTCGCCGCACGCATCCTGCAAATCGTGGACATCTATGACGCCCTCACCACCGACCGCCCCTACCGCAAAGCCTATGAACCAACCCAGGCGATCGCCACTCTCTACAGCGAAGCCGAGCGCGGCTGGGTGGACATGGACCTCGTCCAGGTGTTCGCGCCGGTCGCGGCAACGCCGAAAGCCGCGACCAGCGGATTCCAGCAAAGCGCCGAAAAAATGAGGGAGCTCGGTTAGTCAGGCGCGTTGCTCGTCTAGACTATTTTCTGGACGGCGGCGGCAGCTCGCGTTTCCTGCCCCAGGAGCAGAGCCAGCGCGCTGCCCTTTCATGAGAAACGGTACGGCCTGCCTGCAGGTCTTTCACACCCTTGCGAATGACGGCGCTGGCGTTCGCAAGCTTGTTGAGACAATTTTTCGGACGAGCGGGGACGCTCGAAGTGGCGCCGATAGTTTTTGCCACAGCGGTGGCCCTCCCGTTCACAGACTAACCCAAATGAACGAATCGTGGCTGGCAGGCGTTGAGTGGCGCGGCCGATCGCAAAGAACCTCTGCCCTATTTCGATTGATCCTACTGTCCCTCCGTCCAGTTACCGATTCATATGATTATTCCGCGCGATAGTACGAACGTCCTATTGGGCTTCAATCTCTAGTACCGCCTAATGGGCCTGCCGGACGGATTCGCGCGGCGCCGCGTCATCGCAACGCCGAGCGCGACCAGATTCGGACTCTTCCGCAGGAGAGAACCGTGGCTACGAATCGCCGTGAAGCACTGGGACGGGCCTTTGCGCTCCTCGGAGCCGCAGTTGGAATCGGGGCGGCCAGCAAGGATTTGACCGCAGCGCCGCGGGAAGAAAACACCGCGGACGCCGCCAAGGACACTAAAGAGAAGCAGTTCATTCTTCAAGCACGCGGGTTGCGCATCAGCTCGCAGGATCTTCGCCGCGGGGAACTGCCTCCGGCGGGGGTTCGAATGACGGCGCGGGCGGAGATCGTTTCCGGCTCTTCCAAGAACCAGAAGAAAACGGGCCAATTTCTCGCCACCCATCACCGGGTCAGCACGCCGGGCAAAGTGGCCGACCACGAGCCCGGCAGCCTCGAACAGCACACATTCATTCTTCCCGGCGGAACCATCTTCGGAACGGGTGTTTCCATGTCCGGGATGGACGGCGAAGGCCAGTTCGCCATCATCGGCGGCACGGGCCGCTATCACGGGGCCAGGGGCTCGTACGCCGCGCGGCAGAGCCACGTCGATTTCGGCGGCGACGGCAACGCGACGTTCACTTTCACACTGATCTAGGCGCTTTCAGACGTTCAGGCTCACGCAGGCTTTGGAGTTCACTGAGGGAGGGTTCAGGGTATGGCATTCGACGCGTTTTTGAAGATTGAAATGACCGGCATCAAATCGGAACAGGTTGAGATTCAACTAGAAAGCTTCAACTTTGGTGTTTCGAATTCAGGATCCATTGGCAGCGGCAGCGGCGCGGGCGCGGGGAAGCCCTCGTTCCAGGATTTTTCCTTCGCGGCAGCCGTGAGCCAGGAATCACCTAAGCTATTTGAAGCCGCCGCGAACGGGCAACACATCCCGACGGCGACATTGACGGTGACCGATAAAGTGCAAGTCATGATGGTCACCTTCACGGATGTTCTTATTTCCAGCTATAAGCTCGATGAGGGTTCGCTCTTCAGCCACAAATTTGCGGAAGGGGACCTGCCGGCAGTCCAATTGGGTGCGCCCATGGAGAGCGTGTCGTTCAATTTCGGCGAGCTCAAGTTCCAGATCGGATCGGTAGTTGGGACGGGCATCGCGGGCGGCAAGTTCTAATTCCGCCGCGCCCGGGCAACCTTCGAATCGAATTGCGGATCACTCCGGCGGCAGCAGGAAACCCTGCTCGACGAGACGCCGCACGATCAGCAGGGCCTTCGGCACGAAAGCGTCGAAGTCTATTTTGAACGCGGCCGCCAGCTCGACGAATTCGTCGCGCAGCGGCCGCGTTCCATTCCATTTCGCGAGCGCCGCTGCGCTCGGCCCATCCAGCACTCCCAAAAACTCCAGTCCTCCCGAGCGGCGCACCCGGCCGGAGACGGCGCGCCAGGCTCCGTTCGCCGCTTCGCAAACCTGATCGAGCTTCACGCTGGGAGCCAGCTTGAGGCGCACGTCCAGAAGGTCCCGCTCGGCAGGCAGCGAATGCAGAAAGCTCCGCAATTTCATCAGCAGGGCGACGTCATCTCCCGAGGGGTAGGCGATATTCGCGGGCGCCGGCTCTACGGCGAACCAGTTCGCGCGCTTTGTGTCCTGCTGCATCACGATCACTCCCTGGCCGATGCCGCTGATGCGCAGCTTGGCGTAGTACGCCATCCACTCGTCGAACATCCGCATGTACTCGCCTTCTTCGTTGCTGCCCGCTTCGATCAGACCCGCGGCGTACTCACCGGGATCGCGCGTTTCCTGGGCGAACACCAGCCCGTTGCAGCCGGCGCTCTCGAACCAACTCGCCAGGCGGGCGCGCCAGTCTTCGCCGTCGATCACGGCCCAATTCGCGTTCATCACGCAATAGCCGTTCTCGTTTAGAAATGCCGGCGCTTCGCGGACGATGCGGCGGCAGATCTCATCGCTTTCAAGTCCGCTATTCAGAAAGAAGTGGCGATTTTCAGGCGAGATGATGAACGGCGGATTCGTCACGATCAGATCGAACTTCTCGCCCCGCACCGGGGCAAACATATCGCCTTCGCGGAAGTCGATATTCGCGATCCCGTTCAGATTCGCGTTCCGGCGCGCGACGGCGACCGCGCGAGGATTGCAGTCGACGCCTACGACGCGCGCGCTGTGCGGCGCGGCCAGGATGGCCTGAATGCCGCAGCCGAAGCCTAGGTCGAGCGTCGCCGAGGATTTGAGGCGCACGGTCATGGCTGCGAGGATCAGCGAGCTGGGCGAGACGCCCATGACGTAGTCCGGGCGCAGGCCGCCTCGTCCCCGGCGCGGAAAATCGTACGCAAAAATCAGATCGCGGTAGCAGCGCAGATGAAAAGACGCCTTCACCGAAGCGCCCTCCGCAGCTTCGATCAATCCCATCTGCTTCCACTCGTCAACGGACATGGGTGCGAGCGCGCGCTGCACGGCGGTCACGTCGGCGTCCTGGCCGAGAACGAACAGGCGGACGAGGATTTCGAGCGGGGACCCTCCTCGCGTGCGCCACAACATTGCCGCGAGTTTTCTTTCACGCAGTTGGCCCAAATGGTCCAGGCCGAGCGATTGGCAAACGCCCTGCTCGGTGTAGTTCGCCTTCGCGAGCACTTCGCGGATCCGGCGGCAATCGGCGGGGCTGATTTCGGGGAGCGGCGCGCCCGGCGTTGCTGTGTTTTCTTTGGCCTGAAGATTCGCGGATTCGACCGGCGGTATGGCGGCAATGCTCATTCTTCACCTCAATGCGTGGCGGCTGATGCTTAACACGATGCCACACACGGTATCCGCGCGACGCGAGGCTTGTTCGCGGGATGTCCTCACTTGATTAATGGAATGATCGAGATCGGGTGGCACGGCGACTCTTTACCCTGAGCCGTGCGAAGGTTCGCCGTGAGATTTTTGCAATCGTAGTTGCGAGTTTGGCCTATTTGCGGCCAACAAAACCACGCATCCACCCCTCGCAGGCACTCGGGGTAAAGAGTGGCTGTGCTACCCGCCGGCGATGGCGCCGATGATCAGGAAGGGTTCCGCGCCCGAAACAATCGCGCTGGGCAGCGGCGTGTCCGGCGATTCGTGGGACCAATCTTCCTGGCAAACGAAGAAGCGCAGAAAGGGCCGGCGCTGCAGCGTGACGTGGTCGCGAATCGTGCCGCGCAGCATGGGGTAGGAATTTTCGAGCGCGTCCAGGACCGAGCGCGGCGTCGCCTGGCCCTGGACTTCAAGCGTGACTTCGCCGCCTACGCGCGCCAATGTGCGCAAATGCTGCGGCAGGACCACGCGGATCATGGCAGCGTCTGCACTTCCACGGAAAGCACGGCGGGAAGATCGTGCACGATCGGCGCCCAGGTGTTTCCGGCGTCCGGCGAGCAGTACACCTGCCCGCCCGTCGTGCCGAAATACACGCCGCACGAATCGAGCGAATCCACGGCCATCGCGTCACGCAGCACGTTCACGTAGCAATCGCTCTGCGGCAGGCCCTTGGCCAGCGGCTCCCATTCGTTTCCACCGGAGCGGCTGCGATACACGCGGAGCTTTCCATCCGGCGGAAAATGTTCCGAATCGCTTTTGATGGGCACCACGTAAACCGTCTCCGGCTCGTGCGCGTGGACGTCGATCACAAAGCCGAAATCGGTGGGCAGGTTTCCGCTGACCTCATGCCAGTTGTCGCCGGCGTCGTCGCTGCGCATCACGTCCCAGTGCTTTTGCATGAAGAGCGTGTTGGGGCGCGACTTGTGCATCGCGACGTGATGGACGCAGTGGCCGACTTCGGCCTTTGGGTCCGGAATGTATTGGGATCGCAGCCCCTGATTGATCGGCTTCCACGTTTTGCCGCCGTCGTCGGTGCGGAACGCGCCCGCCGCGGAGATCGCGATGTAGATTCGTTTCGGATTGTTCGAATCGATGATGACGGTGTGCAGGCACATCCCGCCGGCGCCTGGTTGCCATTTCGGACCGGTGCCGTGGCCGCGCAGTCCGGGAAGCTCCTGCCAGTTCTCCCCGCCGTCCGCCGAGCGAAAGAGCGCCGCGTCTTCGATGCCGGCGTAAACCGTGTTCGCCTCCGTGGGCGACGGCTCGAAATGCCACACGCGCTTGAACTCCCAGGGATGCTGCGTGCCGTCATACCACTGGTGCGTCGTCAGCGGCTTGCCGGTTTCGGCGGACCGATCGTAGACGAACCTGTTGCTCGGGGGCGGCGGGTTTCCTCCACCGGCGGCGGGGGGTTCTCCATCCGGCACGCCGGGCTGATGCCACGTCTTGCCGCCGTCGTCCGAGCGCTGCACGACTTGCCCGAACCAGCTGGAGGTTTGCGATGCGTAGATGCGGTCCGGATTCACTGGCGAGCCTTTCATGTGGTAGACCTCCCAGCCCGCGAAGAACGGGCCGGAGACGTCCCATTTATCCCGCTTGCCGTCCGAGTTCAAGATGAAAGCGCCTTTGTGCGTTCCGACCAGTACGCGTACTTTGCTCATGCCGTCCACTCCCTCCTGAAATTCGCGATATTATGAGCTAAATCCAAGCTTCATTTCACCTAAAGTCGTATGGACTCGATGCGGGTTGAGGCGATTCGCTCTCGAGTGGAACAGCCACTCTTGGCTGTCCGCCTTCTTGCCGCGTCGGCGCTGAGCGTCGGAACGGGGACAGCCAGCCCCTCGCAGGGGCTCGGGGTGAAGAGTGGCTGTCCTACCTACCTAGCGCCGCCAGGGTACCAGGGCGCGCAAGCGCTCGTCGCGCAAGTACAACCCGCCCCACACGATCGCCGCGACGTAAACCGGAAACAGGATCTCGCCGAAGAGCGAATTCGACGTCGTGAGCTGGATGGCGATCGCGCCGCCCAGATAACCAGTCAGGAAAATCGCGCCGAGAGTTGCTGTTCGGGGAATCACGTAAAGCGCGATGCACACCAGCTCGATGATTCCCAGGTCGACTGCGAGGTTGATCGAGAGATGAAGCTTCAAGAACGCTTCGGCAACCGGCGCCGGGTGCAGCAGATGGATCGTGGCGTCAAAAATAAGAAAGGCCGTGACGAGCCCGGTGAGAATGCGGCCGGTCCAGATTGCCTTCTTACCTATGGAACCGGGCTCGACGGTCGCCTGCGATACGAAGTACGCTGCTAAGGTCATGTGCTTTCTCCTCCTCGTACGCAGGGGCAGCTAGGCAGCCCGCTCCGCCGCTTGCGTGCAGTTGATCATCCACGGCGTGCCAAACCGATCCGTGAGCATGCCGAACCGTGTGGCCCAAAACGTCTGCTGAATCGGCATCCGCACGGTTCCGCCTTGTTCGAGCGCGTGGAACAGCCGCTCCGCTTCAGCCGGATCACCGAGCATGATCGAGACGGAAAAGCCCTTGGGCTGTTCGAAATGCCCCGGAGGGGCGTCCATGCCCATAATTGCCGCATCGCCGATCGTGAGTCGCCCGTGCATGATCTTGTTGCGCCACTCAGCAGGGACGCGCTGATCCTGGGCCGGCGCACTCGCGTACGGCAGCAGCGCCTCAATTTTTCCGCCAAAGCACTGCTCGTAAAATTTCAAGGCCTGCTCGCAATCACCGTCAAAGTGCAGGTACGTTTCGAATTTCATTGTTGTTTCTCCTTCCTTCGATCCAAGATTTTCATCCCCCCTGCTACTTGGTTAGTCGAATAGCGGCCATCAAAATCGACGGCTCACTGCGACTCTTTTTTCGTCTTGGCCAGATATTTTCCCAGCTCCGCGTGGCGCTCGATCATGTCGCTCGGCGCAAAATCCTCCAACTCGAAAAACTGCCGGATTTCGATCTCGCCATCCTTGTCCGGCCCGTGAGGAGCGGGGGCGCGCTTGGCCCACTCAATCGCCTCGGCTTTGGATTTCACGTTGATGATCCAGTATCCCCCGATCAGTTCTTTCGTCTCGGCAAAAGGCCCGTCGATCACCGCGGGTTTGCCTCCCGAAAATTTCACGCGCGCGCCCTTCGAAGTCGGCTGCAAGCCGGAGAGGTCGACGAGCACGCCGGCCTTCATTAGCTCTTCGTTGTACTTCCCCATCGCGCTCAGAAGCTCTTCGCTCGGCAGGTTGCCGGCTTCCGAGTCTTTGTTTGCTTTGACGATCATCATGAATCGCATTTGTATCGCTCCTGTCGACGTCGAGTAGTCTCTTTCGCCGGAGGGACAGCCAAGAGTGGCTGTCCCACTCTGCTTCACGCCTGCTGGTACGCCTGCTCCAAGCGCTGAATTTCGATCTTGGTCATTTGCATGAGTGCGCCCATCACGCGGCTGGTCTTTTCGCGGTTGGGATCGCTCATCAAGCGGGCCAGCGCCGTCGGAACGATCTGCCAGGACACACCGAACTTGTCCTGCAGCCAGCCGCACTGCTGCTTCGTTCCGCCTTGCGAAAGTTTTTCCCAGTAATGATCGACTTCTTCCTGCGTCTCGCAATTCACGACGAAGGAAATGGCCGGAGTAAATTTGAATTGCGGGCCGCCGTTCAGCGCAATGAACTGCTGCCCGTCGATCTGAAACGCCGCAATCATCACCGAGCCCTTGGGGCCGGGACCATGATCGCCGTAACGATTGACCGTGCCCATCTTCGAGTTTTGGAAGATAGAGACGTAAAACTGCGCTGCCTCTTCGGCGTCTCTGTCGAACCACAAGAATGGCGTGATCCTTTGCATGGCGTTATTCTCCCTTTCGTCCTGCGGCGACCATCCCACCCTCGGTGACGCAGGAGACTCGCCGTTAGCTCCCGCATCACCGGAATTGCGCCGCGGCTACGCGGCGGTTTTTGCCTGCTTCTGCTGATCCACGCAGGTCACTTCGGCCAGTTGCCGCAGCTCGCACTCGCCGTCCGCCGCATGGCTGAGAAAATACTTCGTCAATTCAATAGCGTGCTCCTTGGAATTCGCCTGCAGGATGGCCAGCCCGCCGATCAGTTCCTTCGTTTCCACGAACGGGCCGTCCGTCACCACAGTCTTGCCGCCAGCCTTTCGAACGCGAGCGCCCGTGACGCTGGGCATGCAGCCTTCCACCGCGACGAGCCAGCCCGCCTTCATTCCTTCCTCGATCAGCTTGCCCATCGTGGTCATTTCTTCCTGCGTTGGGGGCAGGCCGGTTTCCACCGTCTTGTATACGCTCAAAAATTTCATGATCGCTCTCCTGTTTGTTTCGTTGGTTTTGTTTTGAAGTGCCTGGTTCAAGTTCTCGGAACGGGTGTTTTGTCCGCTCTACCCTTAAGTCGAACGGCCCCGGCCGAAATCGACAGCGTTATTGCGATTGTTTGTTCGCTCTTGCGAGTTCCTTGGCACCGGGCGCGGCCGGAAAAAAATACTCGATTTCCAGAAACTGGCGGATCTCGATCTCGCAGGCTTTTCCTTCGGGCGCGGGAGCGCGTTTGGCCCACGCGATGGCCTCGTCCATGGAATTGGCCTGGATGATCCAGTAGCCGCCGACCAGTTCCTTCGTTTCGGCAAAGGGCCCGTCGGTGACGATGCGGTCGTTGCCCAGCAGCTTGACCCGCGCACCCTTGGAGCTCGGATGAAGGCGGGAGAGTTCTACGAGCGCCCCCGCCTTCCGCAGTTCTTGCGTATAGTTTCCGACCGCCGCGATTAGTTCATCGCTACACGTGCCGCCGTCCCGGGACTCACCGCTGGTTTTGACGATCAACATGAATTGCATTTGCATCACCCCTCCTGATTAGTTTTTCTAAAGGCCTGGCACTCCAAGCTTCTCCAACCGGTTGAATCCGCGCTCTATCATCAAGCCGCGCGCTTCACTCTGGCCGGGCACTAAACTCCAAACTGCCGCAGGTGATGGTCCAGATGCTGATACATCAACACCGCCCATTCCACCGGAGTCAGCGGACCGAAAAAGAAGTGCGGATGCTTCGTGCATATCTCAGGCCCACCCGCGGCAAAGCGGTCAATCGATTCGCGCAGCCACTGCCTCTCCACCTCGAAGTCCCGTTCATCCGTCACCAACACGCTCTTATCGGTCATCGAATTGCGGCGCATCGGTGTTCCGTTCACGATCACCGACTTCTTCGCCAACCGCCCCAGCAGTCGCCCGATCAGGATTCGTGGCGGCCGTGTTTCCCCCACGGCCATCCCTATCGCCGCAGAGCAATGCGCCAGTGCCTGCGCAGGATTCATCTTGCCCCACTGCCGCTCGCTATCCGGCCTTAGCTGCGCCATCCGTTTCTTGATTTCTTCCACCCTCGCCGCTTCAAAGAGGCTTTTCATGCGGGAAGACCTCCTCCAATCGAACCGTCAAATCGCTCAATTCGTCGGCAAGCCCGGAATCTCCATCACGGGCCGAATCTCGACGGTGCCCCACCGCCCAGCCGGGACCTGCCCCGCGATCCCAATCGCCTCGTCGAGGTCCTTGGCGTCAATCAGGAAGTAGCCGCCGAGTTGTTCCCGCGTCTCCGCAAAGGGCCCGTCGGTCACAACCCGTTTGTCGTTGCGAACCCTCACACTGGTTGCCGTGGCGGTCGGGTGGAGAGGCCCGGCGCCCAGATATTGTTTCCTCTTGCTCAGTTCAACGGCGTATTGAGCCGATTCCTGGTAGCAGGTTGACCGCTCGCTCTCGCTCAGCCCGTTTTCGTCCAGATAGATCAGCAACATGTACTTCATCACTGCCTCCCCGTATGTAGATCGAATGGCGCCAGTCCAGATCGACATCTATACCAAAAAATTCATACAATCGCGTATGCCTCCGGAAGTCAACGCCGCTCAAGCGGTTGAGGACGTTTACCGGTCTGATTGGGGCCGGATCGTAGCCACGCTGATCCGGCTTTTTGGCGATTTCGACCTCGCGGAGGAGTGCGCCCAGGAAGCCTTTGCCGCCGCGATCAATCAGTGGCGCGTTTCCGGCGTCCCCGAAATCCCGCGCGCCTGGATCATCCAGACGGCAAAGCACAAGGCCATCGACCGTATTCGCCGCCGGGGGAATTACACCCAGAAGCTCGAATCTTACGCCGTGTCGGGGATGGTCCGCGCCGCCGAGGAGCCGAATTACGGGAACGGCGAGATTCCCGACGACCGGCTGCGGCTGATTTTCACCTGCTGCCACCCGGCGATCGCACCGGAGGCGCAAGTCGCGCTGACCCTTCGCACATTGTGCGGACTCGAGACCGCCGAAATCGCCCGGGCCTTTCTCGTATCTCCCACGACCATGGCCCAGCGCCTGGTGCGGGCCAAGAACAAGATTCGCGAAGCGGGAATCCCGTACGTCGTGCCCGGGACGACTGAGATTGCCGACCGCCTGGATGCGGTCTTGACGGTGATCTATCTGGTCTTCAACGAAGGGTACTTGGCCACGCGTGGCGACTCCCTGATCCGGAACGATCTGTCCACCGCGGCGATCCGCCTGGGGCGCCTGGTGGTCTCGTTGATGGAGCCGCAGACCCCGGCGGAAGCAAGAGCTCTCGTTGCGCTGATGCTATTTCACGATGCCCGGCGCGACTCCCGCCTCGATGAATCGGGGGAAATCGTGATTCTGGAAGAGCAGGACCGCAGCCGCTGGAGCCGCATCCAGATCGATGAGGCGCTTGCGATTCTGAGAGACCTGCCGGGCGGCGCGCCCGGCCCTATCGAGCTGCAGGCCGCGATTGCCGCTGAGCACTGCAAAGCGGCCAGCTCCGGCGACACGGATTGGGGAGCGATCGTCCGCCTGTACGACCAACTTGAGCGCGTGCAGCCCTCTCCGATCGTCTCGCTCAATCGCGCGGTGGCGGTGGCGATGGCCAGCGGGCCTCGAGCGGGTCTTGAGGTAATCGACGGCCTCGCGGCAGCGGACCATCTGAACGACTATCACCTCTTCCATGCCGCGCGCGCCGATCTTCTGCGTCGTCTGGGGTTGCGCGAGGAAGCGGCGAAAAGCTATGAGCAAGCGCTGACGCTGGTCAGGAATGACAGCGAGCGCCGCTTCCTCGAGCGCAGGCTGCGCGAAGTTCGGGAATAGTAGGACAGGCTTTCAGCGTGTCTGGGTTTAGCCCAAATGTGTGGATCGCGTCGGCTCGTCCGCTGCCAACGGGAAGGAAAGTCAAAACCGACAGGCTGCAAGCCTGTCCTACTGTTGCCACCCGCCACCTAGGGCTTTGTAGATTTGCACGAGGGAGAGGAGTTCGTTGAGGCGGGCTTGCGCGAGGCCGAGCTCCGAGGAGAGATAGTTCGTTTCGTTGGTCAGGACTTCCAGATAATTCGTGGTGCCGGCTTCGTAGCGCTTGCCGGAAAGCTGCGCGGCGTCTTGCGCGGCATGCGCGAGCTGTTCCTCCTGCGAGCGAAATTCCTGATCTTGCTGGTAGGCGATCAGCGCGTCGGACACGTCACGAAACGCCCCTTGAATCGTCTGTTGATACGTGAGCACAGCCTCCTGCTGCTGCGCCTGAGCCAGGCGCATGTTCGATTTCAGGGCGCCTCCCTCAAAGATGGGCTGCGTGATCGTGCCCGCAAAAGTCCACAGCCCGGCCGAGCCGCTGAACAGACTTCCCAGCGCAGAGCTTTGGAATCCCGGAGCAGCGGTCAGCGCAATGTCCGGGAAATACGCGGCGCGTGCGACGCCGATGCGCGCGTTCGCTGCAACGAGCAATTCCTCCGACTGGCGAATGTCCGGGCGGCGCTCGAGCAGCGCCGAGGGCAGCCCCGCCGGAACCATCGGCGCATGCGGCTGTTCGACGAGCTCCTTGCCGCGCGCGATCGGTCCCGGATTGCTTCCCACGAGGACGCTCAGCAAATCTTCCTGCTGGGCGATGCGCCGCTTCAAGTCGGCGATGTCCGCGGCGGCCGTGTAAACCAGCTGCTCGGCCTGGCGCACGTCGAGGATCGTGCTGATGCCGTGTTCCTCGAGCGTCTTGGTCAGCTCCAGAGATTCCTTGCGGGACTCGAGCGCTCTTTGCGAAATGTCGAGTTCCAGATCGAGTTCGCGAAGCTGGAAGTATCCGCCCGCCACATTGGCCACGAGCGTTGAGTTCACTTCCTGGCGCGCCCAATCGGTTGCCAGCAAGTTCGCGCGCGCCGCCTCCGTACCGCGGCGATACTTGCCCCAGAAGTCGGCGTCCCACGCGGCGGACGCCATGATTTTGCCGAACGTGAAGGTGTAGGCAGGGATGGGCCCGGTTGCCGGATTGTGCAGCCCGGTCCCGTTGCCGCTGACGTTGAGCGTCGGCAATTGATTGGCGCGAGCAATGCCCACCTGCGCCTCGGCTTCGAGAACGCGCGCGGCGGCAATGCGGACATCGTAGTTTTGCTGCAGGGCCGTGCGGATCAATTGCTGGAGCTGCTCGTCGCGAAAAACTTCCATCCATTTTTGATCGCCGAGCGATTCCGGCGAAGGCGCGGATGGCGCGGGAGGTTCAAGCGTGCGGTATTGGTTTGGGACGTTGACGCTCGGCCGGTTGTAATTCGGACCGACCGTGCACCCGGAGAGAAATCCGACCAAAGCAAAAAGCACACCAGGCAGGAAAGTAAACCCGCCTCTAAAGAGGCGGGCTACAACGCGTGCTGTGGCCCGGGTCTTTAGACCCGGGGCAATTCCTTTGGCCTTGTTTAGGACTGCAAAATGACGAATCAATCCGCCGCTCCATCCTGCGCGGCGACTGCCCCGCCCGACCCCAGCTCCGAATGCCCCGAATGGAAGAAGGACGTGCGGTTCAGCACTTTCGCCTGGAACTCCTCGAGATACAAATAAATCACCGGCGTTACGTAAAGGGTGATGAATTGGGACACCACCAACCCGCCCACGATCACCATGCCCAGCGGACGGCGCGACGCCCCATCGGCCCCATATCCCGCGGCAATGGGCACGGCGCCGATGACCGCCGCGAGCGTGGTCATGAGGATCGGGCGGAAGCGGTCCAGGCTCGCTTCATGGATGGCGTTCTCCGCAGACTCTCCCGCTTCCACGCGCTGCCGGGCGAAATCGACGATCATGATTCCGTTCTTCTTCACAATTCCCATCAACATAAACATTCCCACAAAGGCGTACAACGACGCCTCTTGCCCGAACAGGTACAGGGTCAGCAGCCCGCCGACGAGCGCGGTGGGCAAAGTCGAAAGCACGGTCAGCGGGTGGACGTAGCTCTCGTACAGGATCGCCAGAATGACATACATGACGAACACGGCTAGGCCCATCAGGATGGTCAAGTCGCGCACCGTATTGCTGAACGTCAGCGCCTCGCCCTGCAAGCTGGCGCGAACCGTCACGGGCACGACTTCCGACGCGGCCTTGGAAATGTAATTCGTGGCGTCGCCGATCGCCACGCCTGGCTTCAAGTTGAAATAGATCGTTACAGCGGTGAACTGGTTGAGGTGATTCACGTTCTGCGGGCCGAGCGTGGTTTTCCAATCCACCAGCGCGCTGAGCGGGACGAGTTGCTTTCCGTCGTCCGAGCGGATGTAGAGGAGCGACAGATCGTTCGCGTGCGCGCGCTCGTTATCCTTCACTTCCAGAATCACCTGATATTGATCCTCGGGCTTCTTGATCAGGTACAAGTAATTCTGCGAATAGGCGTTGCGCAGCAGGTTCAGGATTCGCGCTTCCGAGACGCCGTACGTGCGGGTCTGATCGCGGCGAATATTGATTTCCAGGTTCGGCGTGTGATCGAAAAAATCGCTCGAGACCGTCGCAAACCCCGGGTACTGCATGAACTTGCCCATCAACTGTTGCGCCACGTCGTAAACCTGCTGCGAGTTCACTCCCGAAACCGAATAGGCATACTGCCCCTGATTCGTATTGGTCGCGCCGGTGCTGATTTCCAACACGGGAAACGGACGCAGAAAAGGGAAAATGCCCGGCACGCCGCCGAGCCGGCCCATCAATCCGCCCGCCACTGCTGCAATCGGCGCGCGCCTCTGCGGCGGATACAAGAACGCGAGGAGAAGGCCCTGATTCGAGGCCAGAAATTGACCGTTTCCGGTCATCGTGAACGTGGCCCCGACGGCGGGATCGTCGCGCATCAGCACCCCAGCCTGATCCTGCAGGGCGTGCATCTGTTCGGGCGAGGAGCCTTCCTTGCCGATCATCACGCCCCAGATGAAGCTGCTGTCGCCGACGGGCAAGAACGACTTGGGGACCGCCGAAAAGAGGAGAATCGTGCCCGCCATGCAGACGATCCACGTCAGCGCGGAGATCCACCGGCGGCGCAGGAACCACCACAGCGACTTCCCATAAACCTCGAGAACTTTTTCCTCCACTCGGCCGACGCTGCGCTCCATCCAGTTCTTTTTGACGCCGTGCCCTCTCTCCTTCAGCAGTCTCGCGCACATCAGCGGCGTGAGCGTGAGCGACACCAATCCCGAAGCGAAAATCGAAACCACGATGGTGATCGCGAACTCGCGGAAGATGCGGCCCACCAGGCCGGACATGAACACCAGCGGAAAAAATACAGCCGCGAGAGAAACCGTCATGGAAAGAATCGTGAAGCTGATTTCGCGCGCGCTTTCGAGCGCAGCCTGCATCGGCTGCAGTCCTCTTTCCATCAGGCGCACCGTGTTTTCCAGAAACACGATGGCGTCATCCACCAGGAATCCGATCGCCAGCGTCAAGGCCATCAGCGACAGATTGTCCAGGCTGTATCCGAACAGGCGCATGGCCACGAACGTCAGGAGCAACGACAACGGCAGGGCCACGGCCGGAATCAGCGTATCCGTTGCCCTTCCGAGGAATATGAAAATCACGCCGACGACCAGGACGAACGCGAACATCAGCGTCGCCTGCACATCCGCCACGGAATTGACGATAGTTTGAGACCGGTCGTAAATCGGCGTGACCCGCACCGATGCGGGAAGTTCAGCGCTGATGATCGGAAGCAGGTCGCGCACGCTCTTCGCCACAGCCACCGCGTTCGAACCGGCCTGGCGATTGACGGCGACCACGACCGTGGCGGTCGGCTCTCCGTAGCCCCGCACCCAGAATTTCATCCGGATGCGCTCATCTTGTACGGCATCTTCCACGGTGGCGACGTCGCGCAAATATACGGGCCCGCCGCTCGTGCTGCTGACGATCAGATTTCCGTACGCCGCGGCATTTTCGAGCTGCCCGTTCGGCTGGAGCAGCGCCGTGCCTGACGGGCTATCGAGCTGCCCCGCGCCGGTGTAGCTCGTCCCGTTTTTCACCGCATTGGTCAGGTCGTCGATTGAAATCCCGCGCGCCCACATCTTCGAGGGATCGACTTTAATGCGCACGGCGGACTTCGTGCCGAAGACCAGGACGCTGCTCACGCCGGGCAGAATGCTGATCCGCTGGCCCACTTCCGTGCTGCCGTAGTCGTACAGCCGGCCGCTCGTCACGGAGTCGCTGGTCAAGGCGATATACAGGATGGGCTGATCGTTCGGATTGGTTTTCGAGTACGTCGGCGGAGACGGCAAATCGGTTGGGAGGTTGCCCGCGGCCTGCGAGATCGCCGTCTGAACGTCTGTCGCTGCCGCGTCAATGCTCTTGTCCAGGGCGAACTGCAGCGTGAAGCTGACGTGACCTTGCGTGCTCTGCGAGGTCACGAGCTCAAGGCCGTTGATCTGCATGAATTGGCGCTCGAGCGGCGTGGCGATATTGTTGGCGACGGTTTCGGGACTGGCTCCGGGATAGTTCGCCTGCACGGAAATCACGGGGTAGTCCACCACCGGCAGGTCGTTTACGGGCAGGCGGAGGTAGCTGAGCACGCCGAATACAATGACGGAAACGGTCAGGACCGCGGTCATGACCGGACGGCGGATAAATGGTTCGGAAAGATTCATGATTGCCCCGCCGCCGGCCCCCCGGGTTGACCTGCGGACTGACCTGCAGGCGCGCCCGTAACTACGTTGACCTTCGCGCCCGGCATCACACCGAGCTGGCCGTTCAACACAACTTTTTCGCCCGGCTGCAAGCCTTGCTCGACTACCACCGAATCCCCCTGGCGTTGCCCGAGTTTCACGGGCCGCAGCTCCGCGGTTGAGTCCGCCTTGACCACGTAAACGAAGGGACCCTTCGCGGAATCCTGCGGCGCAGCGGAGGGCACGAGTATCGCCTTCGGCACGGTGGACAGGATCAAGCGCACATTCACGAACTGGCCCGGCCAGAGATGTCGTTCCGGGTTGGGCACCGTGGCGCGCAGCAGTACCGTGCCGCTCGAGCTTTGCACGGAGTTATCGAGAAAGGTGAGCGATCCAACCTCCGGCTTCGCCACGTCGGGCAGGCGTACTTCCACCCTCAGCGCGCGCTGCGAGGCATCGCGCTGCACTTGCGAGAGGTCGCTCTCGGTGACCGTAAAGTCCGCGTAGATCGGGTCCATGCGCTCGATGGTCAGGAGGGTCGAGGTGTTGGCCGTCACGACGTTGCCGAGATCCACGAGCCGATGACCGGCGCGACCGTCTATGGGCGAGCGGATCGAGGTGTATTCGAGGTTCAGGCGCGCGGACTCGAGGGCCGCTTCGTTCTGCTGGACCTGCGCCGCACTTACGTCCACGGCGTTCTTCCGCGTATCGTAATCCTGCCGCGCGATCGCCTTGGACTCGACCAGGTCCTGCACCCGCGCGAACTGGATTTTGGCAAAATCCAGCGCCGCTTTGGATTGGGCGAGGTTCGCTTGCGCCGCGTTGAGTTGGGCTTCGTACGGCCGCGGATCGATGGTGAATAGAGGGTCGCCCTTTTTCAAATCGGCGCCGTCGGTAAAGAGGATCTGGGTGATCGTCCCCGGAACCTGCGGTTGAATCGAGACGACTTCCCTCGCGACCGTGTGGCCCACCTCATCGAGGTAGACCGGCACGTCCTGCGCTACCGCCGTGGCCACGGTCACAACAGCCGGCGGCCGCTCAAACCCTGGCGGATCCTTCCGTGCGCACCCCATCAGCAGAAGTGCCAGCGAACAACCAAGAACGAAGTTCAGGTAACCGCGCAGCATTACGCTCCTATGTGCTTCCCGGAAGGGGGGATTTCGGGACCTACATTGTACGACATCCCGTATGAGATGTATCAGCGCCGGATTGGTGGCATGCGTTTTGAGATTTTTTTATGCGCTCAACTGACTGAGAACGCAGAGACTTCGGGGCGTCGAGGCCATGCGAAGGTTCGATTTCGGCGAGCGCGCTGCGAGCAAGTCGAAGGCGCCGCTGAGCGCCCCGGGAAGTTCGCCGGTCACACGGGCTGCGTGGACGTTCAACGAACCTTGCCGCGTTGAAATCCCTCTACGCCGACTGGGCCCGCGCCTGCTGCTGCTTCACGCAGACCTTGTTCGTCAATTCGATGAGCTGCCTCAGGTTGTACCACTCCTCTTCGCTCATGAGCCTTCCGTCCGGACTCGAAAAATAGATCGAAACGAATCCTTCGGTGGAAAGCGGCGAACGGACAATTAGCTGCGTTTTTTGATGTTCGGGCAATGGCTCAGGCATGGATGCTCCCTCCAGCGGCGGCGCGATTCTACCATGAATTTCTCGGGATGACCTTTAGCATCCGTGCCGTCGGCGTCTTAGTGGCACAGCCACTCCTGGCTGTGCGCCATTGTGGGCCGCGGCAAAAGGCGCACAGCCAAGAGTGGCTGTGGCACCTAGAAGCTCGCTTCGAATTCGCGGAATCGCCGCTCCAGTTCCCACTGCTGCTGGGCGCGCTCGCTTCCCTGGAGGAACGCTGCGCAGGCAGGCGAAGGCTTGGCTGCACCTAGCGAATCGGCGGCGCATGCGGAGGCCGGACGGGCAAAGTTGTCCGGCTCGCCCCACAGGCTTGCTCCGGGTAGGAATGCGTGCTCGAGGCCGGTGCGGACGAGCTGCTTCAGGTCCGCGTAGCTGAGCGCGTAGGTTTCGGCGGCGCGCAGATACTCGTGCGTCATGTCGATGCGCGAGACTCCCTCGTCGTCCGTCGAGAGCGCGACCGGCACATGGTATTTGCGGTAGACGGGAAACGGGTGATCTTTTTCGCTGACGCCGAGTATGCCGTCGTTGCTCGTCAGGTTGATCTCCACCATCACGTGCTTCGCCGCCATTTCCGTCAGCAGGTCGTAGGGGCGGTCTTCGTGTATCGCGTCCACGCCGTGGCCGATGCGCTCGGCGTGCCCCACCTCGACGGCGAGGCGGATGTGGCAGCAGAGTCCCTCGGGCGGCACAAGGCCCGGGGCCAGCTCGCCCGCGTGCAGGCTGATGCGCACCTTGGGATAAAGGCCGTGGAGGAAGCCGACGATTTTCATGTGCAGCGCGTAATCGGCCATGGAGATCGTGCCGTCCTCGGGCATCACGTAGTTGATGCCAACAAAGCGCGGATCGGCCGCGGCCGTCTCAAAACCGAGAAGCGTCTGCGCGAACACCTGCTCCCTGGGAAAGCCGCGCAGGATTTGATAGAGGTAGAGAAACTTGATTTTGCAGCCCGGCATTTCATCGGGCGCTCCGCAGCGCTCGATCTTACGGCGCGAGGCTTCCATTTCGTCGAGCCGCCCGCGGGCGGGCGCAACTTCGTCGCGCAGGCCGCGGGCGAGCAGCGCGTCGCGCAGTTCGCCGAAGTCGTCCTTCCATCCAATCTCATAAGCGATCTTCGCGGCGTGGCCGAAGTCGGGCGTGTCCATCAGTTCCAGGTACTGTTCGTTTTGCGCCGCGGCGCGCGAAGCGACTTCGTCCAGCCATTCGCCGGCGTGGCTCTGATTTATGGCCCCGTTGAATCTGGCGAAGGTGGAAAAAAACTGGTCGTGGCCGCTCCAGCCAGGCGTGGGCACGAAGCTGCGCATCGAGAACGCGTTGACCAGCGCGTCGTAGAGATCCTGGTCGGTGAGCGCTTGCGCGGCGGGCGCCTGCCCCGCGCCGCAAACGGTCTGCGGCTTCACGAGCGCGTGCGTTGAGAGATCGACGCACAATCCGTCTTCGGCTGCGTCGCGAATCCAGGTTTCGGCGTAGATTCCGCCGGGAAAATGGTAGTGCAGGTCCGCGCCCTTCGGCATGCGGCGGAGAAAGGCTTCGAGTTCGAGCGGACTCGCGCGCGCGGCATCGAAGGCGCGAGCGGCGCGCTGCTCGGCGGAGGCGGAACTTGCGGCGGGCGCTTTGGCCGCGGTCTGAGCGCGCGCGATCAGGGGTGCGAGCAGTGCGAGCGTGGCCCCGACCGATACGATCAACCGCCTGCGCGAGAATCCTGTGCTGGACATTCACCTATCCTTTCAAATCAGACGGAATCGCGAGAATTAAAAGTCTACAACAATGAAGGCGGTGCTCGCTCTCGAAGAACCTAAGAAAATTCAAAGCTCACCGCAGAGAACATAGAGGTCACAGAGAAAAGCGGAGAAAACTTTGCCGAGCGGGCATCACTTGCGCGCGATTTGCATCTCATTCGAAGGAGGCAAGATATTTTGAAATATTTTCAAAAAAGAATTGACAGGGGTCCGAAGCACCGCGCATAATTATGCAAGTGGGTGCATAAAGTTAAATTGGCCATGGCTCTCAATGCACAAAAACGGTTCCGGCAGGGGCAAATCCTGAAACTGGTGACGAGCGAACCGATCTCCAGCCAGGACGAGCTGCGCCGCAAGCTCTCGCACATGAAGATGCGCGTGACCCAGGGCACGCTCTCCCGGGACATGAACGAGCTGAAGCTGGTGAAGACCGCCTCGGGCTACAAGCCGCTCTCCAACGGCGACGAAGCCGCGGCGCCGATGCCGCCGCTCGCCCGCGCGCTGCGCGATTTTCTTGTCGATGTGCGCCCCGCGTACAACCTGCTGGTGCTGAAGACGCCGCCCTCGGGCGCTCAGCCCCTGGCCGCGGCCCTCGACGCCGAAAAATTCAAGGAAGTGGCCGGCACGATCGCCGGGGACGACACCGTTCTGGTGATCACGCCCTCGCGCGTGGCGCGCGCCGCCGTCCAGAAGCGTATGGAGGACCTGCTCCGATGAACGACCCGCAACGGGTCGCCGTGATCGGAGCGACGGGCTATGCAGGGTTCGAGCTGGCCCAATTGCTTCTCCGGCACCCGAAAATTCAAAAGCCAACCTTTTATCTGCGCGAGAGCTCGGCGCACGTGAAGTGCCTCACCGAGATCTTTCCGCACCTGCGCGGCTGGGGCGAAGCGCCCTGCAGGACCTACTCCGTGGATGCCGTGAAGGCGAGCGGGGCAGGCACGGCGTTTCTCGCGACGCCGCACGAAGCTTCTCTGGAAATGGTTCCGCAGCTGCTCGACGCGGGCCTGCGCGTGGTGGATCTGAGCGGCGCGTTCCGCTTCCACAATCCGGAAACGTTCGCGCATTGGTACAAGCTGCCTGCGCCGCCGAAGAATTTGGCGGAAGAAGCGATCTACGGTTTGCCGGAGCTTTACCGGGACGACCTGCTCGGCGCGCGGCTCGTGGCCAACCCGGGCTGCTACCCGACGAGCGTGATCCTCGGCCTCAAGCCGCTGGTCGATTCGGGCTGGATTGCAACGGAGCGCGGCATCGTGGCGGATTGCAAATCCGGCGCGACAGGCGCGGGCAAGGAACCGAAGCGCGAGCTGCACTTCGTCGAGGTGGACGAAAACTTCCGCGCTTACGGGCTCTTCTCGCACCGGCACACCCCGGAAGTGACCGACCACACCGGCATCGCGGGCGAGGACATCGTCTTCACCACGCATCTTTTGCCGGTCGCGCGCGGCATTCTTTCTACGTTGTACGTGTGGTTCGCCGAGCCGCATACGGCCGCGGAAGTTGAATCGCTCTACCGCGCGTTCTATGCGGAGCGGCCCATGGTGCGCATCTGGCCGGCCGGAAAGCTGCCGGAGCTGCAGCACGTGGCGCACACGAATTTTTGCGATATCGGGTTTGCGCTCGATTCCGCGGGGCGGCGCCTCGCGGTGGTGAGCTGTCTGGACAATCTGGGCAAAGGCGCCGCGGGCCAGGCCGTACAGAACATGAACTTGATGTTGGGAATCGAGGAGGCTACGGGACTTCGATGAGATTGGTCGTGAAAGTGGCGGGGGCATTACTCGATGACGCGACGGCGATGGAAACGCTGGCGCGTCAGGTGTCGCAGCTCGCTCACGCGGGCAACGAAGTTCTGATCGTGCATGGCGGCGGCAAAATTTTCACCGCCACGCTGAAGCGCATGGGGATCGAGAGCAAGTTCGTCAACGGACTGCGCCTGACGGACCGCGAGACGCGCGACGTGGCCGTGATGGTTCTCGGCGGCCTGCTGAACAAGCGCCTCGCCGGCGCGATTTCGGCCGCGGGGCAGCCGGCGGTCGGCCTGTGCGCATCGGACGCGAGCTGCTTCCTTGCCGAGCCGATGATTCACGACGAAGTCGTCGGCGGCCTCGGCTTTGTCGGCTACTTGACCGGCGTGAACCTGGAATTCCTCGAATCCTTCTGGAAGGCGGGGATTGTGCCGGTGGCGTCCTGCATCGGCCTCGGCGCGGACGGCGAACTCTACAATATTAATGCCGACCACATGGCGGCGGCGTGCGCGGAATACATTCACGCCGACCGGTTGATTTATGTGACCGACGTAGCCGGCGTGCTGGACGGCTCAAAGGTGCTCAAGGTCGTTTCGACAGGCGAGGCCGAGGATCTCATCCGCCAGAACAAGGTTTCCGGCGGAATGATTTTGAAGCTGGAAGCGTGCAAGCGGGCGCTCAACGCAGGCGTTGCCGAGGTGCGCATCGTCGGCGGCTCCGTGCCCAAGGGGCTCCTGACCGCGGCGAACGGCGCGCGGTTTGCCGGCACGCGCGTCACTCCGGAATTTCCCGCCAGCACCGCTGGAGTGGTGCAGTGAAATCCCAGGCAAAAAAGACGCGCAAGAAACCGGCGCCGGCCAGCGGTGTGTCGAAGTCCGTTCTGAAGGACGCTTCGCAGCACCTGATGAACACGTACAAGCGCTCGGACATGATTTTTACGCATGGCTGGGGCTGCTACGTCTTCGATCAGACCGGCAAAAAGTACCTCGACTTTCTGGGAGGCATCGCAGTCAACGCGCTCGGGTACTCGTATCCTGATCTGGTGAAAACGATCCGGCGCGAAGCGGGCCGTGCGGTGCACGTCTCGAATTTGTTTCACAACCCGTTCCAGGGGCCGCTGGCCGCGAAGCTCGCGAAGTGGTCGGGCCTGGATCGCGCGTTTTTCACCAACAGCGGTTCCGAAGCGGTGGAAGGCGCTCTGAAGCTTGCGCGCCTTGCCGCGTGGAAGAAATTCGGCGGCGAAACCAAAACGCGTTTCCTCGCGCTCGAGCATTCGTTTCACGGGCGCACGTTCGGTGCCCTCTCGATCACGCATCCGGTGAAATACCGCGAGCCGTTCGAGCCGCTCGTTCCCGGCGTGGAGTTCATCCGCCTGAACGACGTCGCGGACCTCGAGGAAAAATTCACGGACGACGTCTGCGCGATCATCATCGAGCCGATTCAGGGCGAGGGCGGAATTTATCCGATCACGCAGGAATTCTGGACGCGGGCGCGCGAACTCGCCACCGCGCACGGCGCCGCGCTCATCGCCGACGAAATTCAGTGCGGCCTCGGCCGTACGGGCGTCGAGTTTGCGTACAAGCGCCTCGAAGGCTTGCCGGACATCGCCATCGTCGCGAAGCCTCTTGCGGGCGGCTTGCCGCTCGGCGCGTTTCTGGCGCGCGAGGAATTTGCCGCATCTTTTTCTCCTGGACTCCACGGCTCGACGTTTGGCGGCGGGCCGCTTACCTGCGCTACGGGCCTCACGTTTCTCGAAACCGTCGAGCGCAAGCGTTTGCTCGCGAACGTCCGGGCGCGCGGCGCCGAATTGAAAGCGGGCCTGAAGAAGCTGGCCGCAAAATACGATTTCATCCGCGAAGTTCGCGGCGAAGGCCTGATGCTCGGCGTCGATCTGGAAGTCGAGGGCGCGCCGTACGTCGCCGAAGCGCTGAAGCAGGGCCTGCTCATCAACTGCACGCACGACCATATCCTGCGCCTGCTGCCGCCGTTCATCTTGACCGCGCAGCAGGTGAAGGAAGGCCTCTCCAAGATCGATTCGGTCCTGGCCAAGACCGCGCGGCCTCCCAGGTCCGAAGCCGCGAACTCCGCTCCCGCCGCGGCTCTGACGCTTGCGGCGGCGAGGTAAACATGAATGCGCAAGCCCAGGCCCAAGGCCAAATGTTGAGTGTCGCTTCCGATCTCCTGACCGGCGCGGAGTGGAATGCCGCGCAGGTCAAGGAACTCTTCCGCCTGTCCGCGGACGTGAAGGCGCATCCCGAACGCTACAAGTCCGCGCTCGCCGGCCGTTTTCTGGCCATGATTTTTGAGAAGCCGTCTCTGCGCACGCGAGTCACGTTCGAGGTCGGCATCGCCAGCCTCGGCGGCACGGCTATTTATCTCGATCACGCCGACACGCACCTGGGCGACCGCGAATCGATTCCCGACGTCGCGCGGTGTCTCTCGCGCTGGGTGCACGGCATCGTGGGGCGCGTCTTTTCGCAGGAAGGACTCGAAATTCTCGCGGCGCACGCAACCGTGCCGGTGATCAACGCGCTCTCCGACGTGTATCACCCGTGCCAGACGCTGTGCGACTTCTTCACGCTCGAGGAAAAATTCGGGTCCGTGCACGGATTGAAATTCGCGTATGTGGGCGACGGCAACAACGTGTGCCACTCGCTGATGATCGCCGGGGCGCAGGTGGGAGCGCACGTGCGGATCGCGACGCCCGCGGGCTACGAGCCGGACGCGGAAATTGTCGCGTCAGCGCGGCGCGATGCGGCAGCGACGCAGGGCACCATCGAATTGTTTCGCGCTCCCGAGGAAGCCGTCGCGGGCGCGCAAGCGGTTTATACGGACGTCTGGGCCAGCATGGGCCAGGAGAGCGAAACCGAAGCGCGCGCCAAGATTTTCGCGCCGTATCAGGTCAACGCGCGCCTCATGTCTCACGGCGCGCCCGACGCCGTGTTTCTCCACTGCCTTCCCGCGCATCGCGGCTCCGAAGTGACCGACGAGGTCATGGAGTCGCCGCGATCCGTCATCTTCGATGAGGCGGAAAATCGTCTCCACGTTCAGAAAGCCATCCTCTTGACGCTTCTAAGCTGAAAGGACATTCGGGTGCCAAAGAAAGTCGTTCTCGCCTATTCGGGCGGACTGGATACGTCAATTATTATTCCGTGGCTGAAGGAAACCTACGGCTGCGAAGTGATCGCCATGATCGGCGACGTCGGCCAGCAGGAAGATTTGAAAGCCGCGAAGAAGAAGGCGCTCGCCACCGGCGCTTCCTCGGCGACGATCGAGGATTTGCGCGAGGAGTTTCTGACGGAATACGTCTGGCCCACGCTGCGCGCCGGGGCCGTATACGAGCACAAATACTTGCTCGGAACTTCCATGGCCCGTCCTGTGCTTGCCAAACGCCAGGCGGAGATCGCGCTCGAAACCGGCGCCGACGCCGTCGCGCACGGCTGCACAGGCAAGGGTAACGACCAGGTTCGCTTCGAGCTGGCATATAAAGCCATCGCGCCGAAAGTGAAAATCATCGCGCCGTGGCGTGAGTGGACCATCAACTCGCGCGAGGATGCCATCGCTTACGCCAACGCGCACAAGATTCCCGTCGAGCAGACCAAGGCCAATATTTACTCGCGCGACCGCAACGTCTGGCACCTGAGCCACGAAGGCGGCGTGCTCGAAGACCCCGCGAACGAGCCCGAGGAAGCGATGTGGCAGTGGATCGCCTCGCCTGAAAAAGCGCCGAACAAGCCGGCGACTGTCGAGATCGGATTCGATGGCGGCACGCCGGTTTCGGTGAACGGCAAGAAGCGCTCGGCGATGGATTTGCTGAATCAGCTGAACGAGATCGCGGCGGAGCACGGCGTCGGGCGCATCGACCTCGTCGAGAATCGCCTGGTTGGCATCAAGTCGCGCGGCGCGTACGAGACGCCGGGCGGAACGCTGCTCGTCACGGCGCATCGCGAACTCGAAACGCTCTGCATCGATCGCGAGACGGCGCACTATTCGGAAGTGCTTTCGCTGCGCTATGCCGAGCTCGTTTACTACGGCGCGTGGTTCACGCCGCAGCGCGAGGCGCTCGACGCGTATTTCACCGAGGCGCAAAAGCGCGTGACGGGGACTGTGGCCCTGAAGCTTTACAAAGGCAACGTCACCGTGACGAAGCGTGCCTCGCCCTATTCGCTCTATCGCAAGGGCCTCGCGAGCTTTGCCATGACCGGCTACAACCCGAAGGACGCCGAAGGCTTCATCAATTTGTTCGCGCTGCCGGTGACGATTCCGGAGGAAGCGAAACCCCGGTGAGCGCTTCTCCCAAAGAACAGCCGTCGGGAAAATTGTGGGGCGGGCGGTTTGACCGCGCGCCCGACGAACTGTTCTACCAGTTTCAGCGCTCGTTCGCGTTTGACCGCCGCCTGCTTCCTTACGAACTGGCCGTCGATCGGGTGTGGGCCGGCGCGCTTGAATCCGCCGGAATCCTTTCCGTCGAAGAGATGCAGGAGACGCTCGTCGCTCTGGACAAGATCGCCGACCGGGCGACGTCCGAATATGCGTGGCTCGGCGGATCGCCGGCCGAGGACGTCCATCATTTTGTCGAGACGGCGCTCGTCGAGTATCTGGGCACTCTCGGCTACAAGCTGCACACGGGCCGCAGCCGCAACGAGCTCGTCGCCACCGATTTCCGCATGTTCGTGATGGAGTCCGCCGGAGAAATGCGCGCGGCGGTCGTGCGGCTGATTTCGTCGCTGGTCGGCCAGGCCGAGAAATGTTTCGGGATTCCGATGCCCGGCATGACGCACATGCAGCACGCGCAGCCGATTCTCTTTTCCCATTTTCTCCTCGCGCACGCCGAGGCTTTTTTTCGCGACACGGTGCGCCTTAACTCCGCCGAGGCGATGGCCAACGCCTGCCCCATGGGCTCGGGCGCGCTCGCCGGATGCGCTTTGGATATCGATCGCGCGGCCGTGGCGCGCGAGTTGGGCTTCGCGCAGCCCACGGCCAACAGCCTGGACGCGGCGAGCGACCGTGATTTCGCGCTCGATTATCTCTATGCGCTGGCCGTGATCGCGACGCATCTCTCGCGCCTGGCCGAGGATTTTGTTTTGTTCGCGTCGCAGGAGTTCAGCTTCATCATCCTGGCCGATGAATTTTCGACGGGTAGCAGCCTGATGCCGCAGAAAAAAAATCCCGATGCGTGGGAGCTTTTGCGCGGCAAGACGGGCCGCGTGACGGCGTCGCTAAACACGCTGCTGACGACGCTGAAGGGATTGCCATCGAGCTATCAGCGCGATTTGCAGGAAGACAAGGAACCGGTTTTCGCGGCGCACGATCAGGCGATCGCCATGCTGACCGTCGCGGCGGGAGCAGTCGCCGCCACGCGTCCCAATGAAGCGCGTTTGCGGGAGGCTGCTTCCGATCCGGCGCTGCTCGCCACGGAAGCCGCGCATTATCTCGTGCGGCGCGGCGCGGCGTTTCGCCAGGCGCATGAAATCGTGGGGCAAATTGTGCGCGAAGCGGAGCGAGCCGGAAAGCCGTTTTCGGCGCTTCCCATCGAGACGCTGCAGAACTTTTCGTCGCTCTTCGCGCCGGACTTCTACGACGCGCTGAAACTCGAATCGGCGCTGGCCGGACCGGACGTCGAGGGCGGAACCGCCCCCGCCCGCGTGCGCGAAGCGATCGCCGCCGCCAAGGAGCGGCTGGCGGCGCTGGAGACCGGGCGATGAGGGCGCGCACTGCACGACTGAGCGACGCAGCCCAGGTGCATCGCGTGATCGCGCACTACGCGGGCGAAGGGCTTCTCCTTCCGCGCACCGAGGCGGAAATTCGCGAGCATATTTCCCGCTTCCTCGTGCTGGTCGAGAAGCGCGGCGGAGAGGACAAAGTTCTCGGCTGCGTGGCGCTCGAGCCGTACGGCCCCGATCTCGCGGAAGTCCGCTCGCTCGCCGTCGCTCCCGAGGCGCGCGGCCATGGCCGCAACGTGGGCGACCGCTTGATGAAGGCCGCGATGGACACGGCGCGCCGGAGAAAAATCGCGCGACTTTTTGCCGTCACGCACCGGCCCGATTTCTTTTCGCGCTACGGATTCAAGGCCGGCCCGCGGCAAGCCGTGCAGGAAAAAGTCGAGCGCGACTGCGTCACGTGCCCGAAGCAGGCGAAGTGCACGCTCGTCGCCACCGTCGCCGTGGTGTTGCCCGAGCGCAACGTGCTTCCCGTGCTGAACGGCGCCGGAAGAGTGCTGTCGGTGGCGTAACACCGTCCGCTGTCGGCGCTCGATCAAAGGTCGAAGCGATGACCAGCAAGATAAACTTGAACGAGAAGTTTTCGTTGTTTACTGAGCACTGGCGGCCCAAGGTTGTCGCGGCTGTGAATGGACAGGAACTCAAGATCATCAAAGTGAAGGGCGAGTTTCCCTGGCACCATCACGAAAACGAAGACGAACTGTTTCTCGTGTGGAAGGGAAATTTTCGCGTCGAGTTCAGAGATCACGTGGTCTCTATGGGCCCCGGAGAATGCGTCGTGGTGCCTCGTGGCGTCGAACACCGGACCTGCGCGGATGAAGAAGCCGAAGTTCTTTGTTTCGAGCCGAAGGGCGTGCTGAACACCGGCAACGTTCGCGACGAGACGTTCACCGCGCCCATGGGTGCGAAGATCTAGAGGCCGCATTCAGGACATTCCGCTGAGTTTCGGTGTGTGGAAGGTTTGGGTAGCACAGCCGCTCCTTGTCCCGAGCCCCTGCGAGGGGTTGGCTGTGTGGGTTTTGCAGCGTTCAAGAAAGGCGTACAGCCGAGCCCCTCAAGTGGGCCGGGATAAAGAGTGGCTGTGCCACTTGAGTTCACGGTGAACTGAAAAATGAGCGAACTTCCATCGGCCCGCGCCCTGCCGCGCGGGTTTCGTTTTGCTTCGGCGTCGTGCGGCCTTAAGAAGAAAGGCCACACCGGCGTGCGCGACGTCGCGTTGATCGTTTCCGATCCCCCGGCGTCGGCGGCCGCCGTCTTCACGCAAAATCTGGTGCAGGCGCCGCCGGTGGTTCTCTCGCGCGAACACGTGCGCTCCTCGGCGGGCGCGATGCGCGCGGTGATCGTCAATTCCGGAAATGCCAACTGTTCGGTCGGGCCGCGCGGGATGGTTGCCGCACGCAAGACCGCCGAGCTCGTGGCCGAGATTCTCGGGTGCGGCTCGCGGCAAGTCGTGGTCTGCTCGACCGGCGTGATCGGCATACAGCTCGCTGTTGAGCGCATCTTGAAAGCCGCGCCGGATCTTGCCGAATCGCTCGCGTCCACGCCGCATGCCTTCGACGGCCTGTCGTACGCGATCATGACCACGGACACGCGCCCGAAGCGCGCCGCCGCCAGCCGCCGCATCGGCGGAAAAACCGTGCGAATCATCGGCTGCGCCAAGGGCGCCGGAATGATTCATCCCAACATGGCCACGATGCTTTCCTTCGTGATGACCGATGCGGCCGTAGAGCCGGCCGTGCTCGATGTTGTCCTGCGCGACGTTGTGAGCCGCACGTTCAACGCCATCACGGTGGACGGCGACAGCTCGACGAACGACACGCTGCTCGTGCTGGCCAACGGCGCGAGCGGCGCAAAGAAAATCACCGAAGCAAGCGGCGCGGACTACACGAAATTCCTTGCCGCGCTTGAAGAGGTTTGCAAGTCGCTCGCGATCGGAATCGTCGAGGACGGCGAAGGCGCGACCCACCTGGTCGAAATCGAAGTGCGCGGCGCTCCGAGCGACGCCGCCGCGAAGCAGGTGGCGCAAACCATCGCGCTCTCCGCGCTCGTCAAGACGGCCATCGCTGGCGCCGATCCCAACTGGGGACGCATCCTGGCCGCTGCCGGCCGCTCCGGCGTCCCGTTCAATCCCGACCACGCGGAAATCTGGCTGGGCGGAATGAAGATGTACGGCCCGCCGAAAGGCGAGTCCTACTCGGTCGCGCTCCCGCTCGATGAGCGCGCCGCCCACCGCCGCCTGCTCGAGAAAGAGGTGCCCATCGTCGTCGATTTGCACAACGGCAAAGGCTCCGCCCGCATGTGGACCTGCGATTTCACCAAGGAATACGTCCACATCAACGCCAGCTACCGCACGTAGCGCGCCAGAGCACGCTTCGGAGACTGCGAAAAAATGGACCTCGGTGTGATCCCGAGCAAAGCGAGGGATCTGTTTCTTCGCAGTCCCAAGGGAAAGCGGATTCCTCGGGCAAACCCCGCCCTCGGAATGACAAAATTTGGATTTTTTCCCGCGATCAATTAGGTCGGTACCACCCGAATGCAAAGGGCACGGCTCTCGCCGTGCCCTTTGGTAAATTCAACCTCGACCAATCGACCCACAAACCTAGCTGCAGCCCGAGGTCCCTCCGCAGTTTTCGCACTTGTAGCAGGCGCCGTTGGGCGTCATGAGCATGCCGCATTCGGAGCATGTGGGCGCGCCGTCGAACAAAGAGCGCGACCCTGAGACTCCCGGGGCCGGATCATCATCGGCAGTCGGTATAAAGGTCGGAGGTACGGCGGGGGTCACCGCTACCGTTGCCACAGGCAACGCGGCGTCGCCGTTGTGCGTGAGGTAATCGGGCGAGATGAAGCGGCCGCCGAGCCAGCGTGCGAGGTAATCGAGCACGGACTTCGCGTACGGAATGGCCGGATGACCCGTGTAGCCGGCCGGCTCAAAGCGGGTATTGATGAACTTATCGACGAGCGCCTTGAGCGGCACGCCGTACTGCAAGCCAACCGAAACCGAAAGCGCGAAGCCGTCCATGAAGCCGGAGAGTGTCGACCCTTCCTTGGCCATCTTGATGAAAATTTCGCCCGGCTCGCCGGTCTCGTACATGCCGACGGTGATGTAGCCTTCGTGGCCGCCGATCGAGAACTTGTGCGTGATCGACTGGCGCTCGCTGGGCATTTTGCGGCGGAAGGAGCGCACGAAAAGCTCGCGCTGCTCGGCCACCGGCGAGCCTGCCGTCTCAGCGGGAGGGGCAGGCTTGGCAGCGGAAGCAGCCGCGGCAGCGATCTCGCCCTTTTGCGCGGAGTCTTTCTTATCGCCCGCGGCCGAAAGCGGCTGCGAACCCTTCGAGTTGTCGCGGTAAACCGCCACGGCCTTCAGACCCAGTTTCCACGATTCAATGTACGCCTGCATGATGTCTTCGATCGTGGATTCCTCGGGCATGTTGATTGTCTTGCTGATGGCGCCGGAAAGGAAGGGCTGGGTCGCCGCCATCATCTTCAGGTGGCCGCGCCAGGCGATCGAGCGGCCTCCCGGGGCTGCGAGAGAGCAATCGAAAATCGCGAGGTGCTCGGGCTTGAAGCCGGGCGCGCCCTCGATCCTGCCGTTGCGGTCCACGTAGGAAACGATCTGCGAGGTTTCCTCGGGCGAATAGCCGAGCTTCATGAGCGCGGCCGGTACGGTGTTGTTCACGATCTTGATCACACCGCCGCCGACGAGCTTCTTGTATTTCACGAGTGCGAGGTCGGGCTCGATGCCGGTCGTATCGCAATCCATCATGAAGCCGATCGTGCCCGTGGGCGCGAGGACCGTGACCTGGGAATTCTTGTAGCCGAATTTTTCGCCGAGGGCGAGCGCCGCGTCCCACGAAGCTTGCGCCGCAGCGAGGAGCGAAGGCCGCACGTTTTCCGGCTTGATCGGGCGCAGTGCGTCGCGGTGCATGCGAATCACGTCGAGCATCGGCTCGCGATTCACGGCGTAGCCCGGGAAGGGACCGAGGCGCTCGGCGATACGCGCGGACTGCGCGTAGGCTTCGCCGCACATCAGGGCCGTCACCGCGCCGGCCATGTCGCGCCCGCCGTCGGAATCGTACGGCAGCGCCATGGACATGAGCAGCGCGCCCAGGTTGGCGTAGCCCAGGCCCAGCGGGCGGAACTTGTGCGAATTATCGCCAATGCGCGGCGTCGGGTAGCTGGCGTTGTCCACCAGAATTTCCTGAGCCGTGATGGTGACGTCCACCGCGTGGCGGAACGCGTCGACGTCAAACGCGCCGCTCGCGCCCACGTACTTCATCAGGTTCAGCGAAGCGAGGTTGCACGCCGTGTCGTCGAGGAACATGTACTCCGAGCAGGGATTCGAAGCGTTGATGCGCGCCGTATTCTTGCAGGTGTGCCAGCGGTTCACCGTAGTGTCATATTGCATTCCGGGATCGCCGCATTGCCAGGTCGATTCGGCCATGCTGCGCAGCAGTTCGCGCGCGCTGAATTTCTCAAAGGGATTGCCGTCGTTCACGTTGCGCGTCCACCAGTCGCGGTCGTCCTCGACGGCGTGCATGTAGTCATCCGTCACGCGGACCGAGTGATTGGCATTCTGGAAAAAAATCGAGGAGTAGGCTTCGCCGTCGATCGCCGCGTCGTAGCCCTGCTCGATGAGGACGCGCGCCTTCCGCTCCTCTTTCGTTTTTGAATCGATAAACTCGACGATGTCCGGGTGATCCACGTTCAGGATCACCATCTTGGCGGCGCGGCGCGTCTTCCCGCCGGACTTGATTACGCCGGCAAACGCGTCAAAGCCCTTCATGAAGCTCACCGGGCCGGAAGCTATGCCGCCGCCCGAAAGCGTCTCGCGGCTTCCGCGCAGGGACGAAAAATTCGTGCCCGTGCCGGAACCCCACTTGAAGAGCATCCCCTCGGTCTTGGCCAGGTTCATGATCGATTCCATGTCGTCTTGAACCGAGTTGATGAAGCAGGCCGAGCACTGAGGCTTGGGCTGCACGCCTACGTTGAACCACACGGGAGAATTGAACGCCACTTTCTGCTCGACGAGCAGGTGGGTCAGCTCGTCCCGAAAAGCGTCGCGCGACGGCGCATTGGCGAAGTAGCCGCCCTTTTCACCCCAGATCACGATGGAATTCACCACGCGGCCGATCATCTGCCGCACGGAATTTTCGCGCTCGGGCGTGTTCATCTTGCCGTGAAAATATTTTGAAGCGACGATGTTGGTCGCGGTCTGCGACCAGGTCTTCGGCACTTCCACGTTTTCCTGGCGGAAAATCGTCTTGCCCTTCTCGTTTCCGATCAACGCGACGCGGCGTTCCCACTCCACCACGTCAAACGGAGAGGTGCGTCCGTCGGTGAAATAGCGCTCGAACTCGAGGCCGGTACGTACCTCTACGTCAGCGGGCGCCGCCGTGCCGGATTGAAGTACGGTCTTTTCGTTCAAAGCAATTCTCGTCTGAGCCATCATCGCCTCCGCGCAGGTAGGCTCCCCCTGCGCAGAGGGAACCCTTCTATTTTACTCCCAAACCTCGGTCCGCTGGGAGCACGCCGCCGCCTGATTCTCAGCAGGCCGCCGCTTGTCTTTCGGATTTACAGTGCCGGAGATTCACGAGCATCCTGGCGGCTGGTTTCCATGTTTGCGTTCGCTGTGACGCCGAGCGGGGCGCAAAAACCGAATTCGCCGCCAAAAAAGAAAAAGCCTTCCTTAGCGCCTCGCCCGGGCCGCGGTCGGCCTGAGCATTGCGCGTTCCCTCGCCGACAGCGCTGGGTGCGCCGGCTACGGGGAGGAAAAGAAAGCCTCCTTGATGTCTCTATGAAATCCGACAGGTTACGTCAATCGATCCCGCGGCGCTCCCGGGGTGATGGGCCGCCTGCGGTTCGAATCACGATCCCTGAATCCGAGGGCGCAATGTAAACTTGCGGTGAAAATCTGTCAAGAGAGAAATGCGGCGGAAAGCACAAAATGTTGGTGCCGCGTGTTCAAACTGTCTACAGGTTGTGGTGCCGTTTCATGACAGCACTAGCGGCATTTCGGGGTTTCGTGCGGCGCGAAAGAACCTCGCGTGGTTTTTTTCCGGGCGAAGCGCGAAATCGGCTTTGTTTTCGCGCCGAGACTCGCAGCCGCTCCTCACTCCGCTCAAAAGCCCGCCGCTTGCGATTTTTTTGTGCCGCGAAATTGTGCAATCACTCACAGCATGCGCGTCTTGATCTGAATTTCCGACGTCAGCGTGCGATGCACCGGGCATTTGTTCGCGATTTCCAGCAGCTTGAGCCGCTGTTCGTCCGTGACCGGCCCGGTCAACTCGATGTCGCGCTCGATGCGATCGAGCATGCCCTCCTGCGTTTCGCATTCGGCGCAGTCGATGGCGTGAATTTTCGAGTGGCGCAAGTGGACCGTAACCTCCTTGAGCGGCCAGGCCTTGCGCCGGGCGTACATCCCGATGGTCATCGAAGTGCACGCCCCGAGCGCGGCCAGCAAGAGTTCGTAGGGCGACGGTCCCGTATCGCCGCCGCCGGCGAACACGGGCTCGTCAGCATGAAAGCGATGCCGGCCCGCGAGAATTTCCTGCGCGTAGCCGGAGGCGTGGCCGCGAACGATGACGCTCTTCTGGTCGCCCCGCGCCGGCGGTCCGGCCACTCCCGCAATTTTTTCGTCCACGTCCGCCTCCGTTCGGAATCTACGCCGATGCCTGAAGGCTGTGCTGGAAAAACGCGAGCAGCTCGGCGTTGATGGTGTCCTTGTGGGTCGAGCACATACCGTGCGGCGCGCCGGCGATGACCTTCAGTGTGGCACCCGGCACCAGCTTGGAAGAGAGAAGAGCCGAGTCGGCGATGGGCACGATCTGGTCGTCGTCCCCGTGAAGAATCAGGGTGGGCACGTCCATCTTCTTGAGGTCCTCGGTGAAGTCCGTCTCCGAGAATGCTTTGATGCAGTCGTACGCGGCTTTCAGCCCGCATAGCATTCCCTGCATCCAGAACGAATCACGCAGGCCCTGCGAAACCGTCGAGCCGGGACGGTTCGCGCCATAAAACGGAGTGCTCAGGTCCTGGAAGAATTGCGAGCGGTCGCCTTTGACGGCGGCGCGAATCTGGTCGAACGCTTCCATGGGCGTGCCGCCCGGATTGGCCGGGGTCTTGAGCATGATCGGAGGAACCGCGCCGATCAGGACCGCCTTCGCGACGCGCTTTGTGCCATGGCGGCCGATGTAGTGTGCCACTTCGCCTCCGCCGGTGGAGTGGCCGACGTGAATCGCATCCTGGAGATTGAGCGCTTCGGTCAGCGCCGCCAGATCGTCGGCATACGTATCCATCTCGTTGCCGTGCCACGGCTGGCTGGAGCGACCATGGCCGCGGCGGTCGTGCGCGATACAGCGGTATCCGCGCTCGGCCAGGAACATCATCTGGTCTTCCCAGGCATCGGAGCTGAGCGGCCAGCCGTGGCTGAAGACCACGGGCTGCCCTGCGCCCCAATCCTTGTAATAGATCTGGGTTCCGTCCTTCATCGTTAGTGTCGGCATGGGAGCTCTCCTTTCGGGCAAAGACTTGGTACTTCGAGGTAAACCAACGGAAATTCAAGAAAAAATTCAGGCCACGGTATCCGCCGATTGCATGGCTGCGCGGTAGCGAATAAAGAGCAGCGTGATGTCGTCCGCCTGCTCGGCCCCGCGCGCAAATTTGTCGAGCGACTCGGCGACGCTTTTTTGAAGCTGATCGAGGGGCGCTCCGTGCTGCCCGGCGAGAACTTCGCCGAGGCGCTGAACGCCGAAGAGTTGCTCATCGGGATCGGCGGCCTCCGTCACTCCGTCGCTGAAGAGCACGAGAGTGTCGCCCGGTTCGAGCGGCACGCGGACGGATTCGTAGTTCGCGCCCGGAATCAGTCCCACGGGAAAAGATCCCTGCGTGAAACTTTCGCTCGTGTTTCCGGCGCGAAGAAGCAGTGGCGAGGGGTGGCCCGCGTTCAGATACTCGAGATTACCTTCGCGGTCGACGATGCCCAGGAACATCGTGGCGTACCGGCCGACCTCGGCGTGCTGGCACAGAAAGTCGTTGATGCGTTTGAATACGCGTACGGGATCCGCGCCGATCGTCATGCCCGTGAGCGCCCCCTGGAGCATTGTCGTGAGGAGCGCGGCGCCGATTCCCTTTCCCGCGACGTCGGCGATCACAAACGCGGTGCGGTCCTCGCTCAAGGGGAAAACATCGAAGTAGTCGCCGCCCACGGCATGGCACGGCGTATTGAAGCCGGTAATCGTGAGGTGCGGAAAGTCGCGGAAATCGCGCGGCAAGAGAGCCTGCTGAATTTCGCGGGCGATGCTCAACTCCTGCTCGAGGCGCTGTCGTTGCCGCTCCTGCTCGACGAGGCGCGCGTTGTCCAGAATGCTCGCGGCTTCCACGGCCAGGGCGTCCAGAATCTGGCGATCCAGCTTTGAGAACGCCGCCGGACGCCGGGAATCCAGATACAGGATGCCCAGGAAGTGTCCGCGCTGCACGTTGACCATGGACTCCGCGGTGCTCGCCCGCGGCATGGCATACAGCGGAATCGCTACGACGGAGCGAAGCCGCTGCGCGATGATGCTCTCGGCGCCCCGAAAGGCGGCGTCGGCTTGTTGAAGGTCTCCCGTGATGACTCCGGTTTGGCTTTCGACGGCCATGCGCAGCACGGTTTGCGTGGGGGAAAAGCCCTGCGCGGGCATGCTGACACCGCCGGCGCGGCGGGCCAGGCGGTGTTGCAGCGATCCAGAAGGCGTGGCTTCGAGCAACAGGCCGCGCTCGGCGTCCGTAACGGTAATGGCGCGGTCCAGCATGGCTTCGAGCACGGAGTCGAGTGGAAGCTGCGAATGCAGCAGCATGGTCGCTTCGAGAAGCAGATTGAGTTTGCCCAGGCCAACCGGCGACGTCTCGCTGGTGGAGATGCGTCCCACGCGGGTGAGGAGATGCTCGATCGTGGTTGTCTGAGACGCCGTGTGGAAGACGATCCGGTGGGAGTCCTCCAGCCCGAACGTGACGACGTCGCCGTCCCGCAGCGGCCGTTTGCCCGATACACGCTCGCCGTTGAGAAAGACGCCGAGCTGGTTTCCGCGATCCTCGATCGCATATTGCCCATCGCTCAAGACAATCGCGGCGCAGTTGCGGGAGATGCGACGGTCGGGAATCGCCAGTTGATTGCCGGCCTCGCCGCGTCCAATCAGGAATGGTGACTGGGCCAGCGGCACGGAGCGGCGCGTATTTTCGGGCGAAATGAGCTCGATCGACGCTTCGCTTCGGGCGGGGGAATCTAGCATTGGTGAACTCGTCGGCATTGTACCACCACACCCGGCGCCCGCCTGTTTTCGGGGGTCTGACGGAGGTTTGCGGCCCGACGCATATGCTAACCTGTGGGGGCGCACAAGAATCACGGCCGGCCGGCAGTCCGGAAACACGCGCACGGAGAGATCCGATGAGCAACGAGCATTCCGACGCGCTGGTCTTCTTTGGAGCCACCGGCGATCTGGCCTATAAAAAAATATTCCCGGCGCTGCAGGCCATGGTCAAGCGCGGCGCTTTAAACGTGCCGGTGGTGGGCGTCGCCAAGGCCGGATGGAATCTGGATCAATTGCGGGCGCGCGCGAAGGACAGCCTGGAAAAACACGGCGGCGTCGATCCCGAGGCCTTTGCAAAACTCAACGCGCAACTGCGCTACGTGGACGGCGACTACCAGGACCCGGCCACGTTCGCGGCCTTGCGCGAACAATTGAAGGATGCGCACCGGCCCGCGTACTACCTCGCGATTCCCCCGGTCCTGTTCGAGACGGTCGTCGAAAATATCGCGAAATCCCACGGCGAGGGTGACGCGCGCGTGATCGTCGAGAAGCCGTTCGGCCACGACCTGGCCTCGGCCGTGGAGCTGAACAAGATCCTGCACTCGATCTTCGACGAATCCTGTATCTTCCGCATCGATCATTTCCTCGGCAAGCGGCCGGTGGATAACATGCTGGCGTTTCGATTCGCCAACGCGTTCGCGGAGGCATTTTGGAATCGCCACTACATTGAGAGCGTGCAGATCACCCTGGCGGAAGATTTCGGAGTCCAGGGCCGCGGCGCTTTTTACGACGGAACGGGAGCGATCCGCGATGTGGTCCAAAACCATCTATTTCAGGTGCTATCCAACCTGGCGATGGAGCCGCCGGTCCGGTCCGACAGCGAATCGCTGCGAGACGAAAAGGTGAAAGTGTTGAAGGCGATTCCTCCCATCGACGAAAAAAATCTGGTCCGTGGCCAATTCGAGGGATACCGGAACGAGCCGGGAGTCGCAAAGGATTCCAAGACGGAAACGTTCGCCGCGCTGCGCCTGGATATCAACTCGTGGCGATGGAAGGGCGTGCCGTTCTTCATCCGGGCCGGCAAATGCTTGCCCGTCACTTCCACGGAGATTGTTGGCAAATTTCGCAAGCCTCCGACGATCATCCCGGACAGCGTCCTGAAGGAAAATCATCTCCGCCTGCGGATCAGTCCCGACGTGGTCATCGCCATGGGGCTGATGTCACTCGCGCCGGGAGAGAAGATGGAGCTACAGAGCGGAGAAATGGTGGCCGCAAGTTCGGACGCGGGCGACATGGACGCGTACGAGCGCCTTCTGAGCGCGGCCATGGCCGGCGACAATTCCCTTTTCGCGCGAGAGGACTATGTGGAAGAGGCGTGGCGCATCGTCGACCCGGTCCTGAAGAAAAACACGCCCGTGTATCCTTACGCGCAGAAAACGTGGGGGCCCGCGGAGACGGACCGCGTCACGCCGCCCGGCGGCTGGGAAGTGCCGGTTCAGGGCTCGGAAAGCCTTTCCGCGCATGGATAGGTTACGCTTTCACGAAACTCGCCTGGCGCGCGAACCGTCTCATCAGGCATCGAGTTTCAGCGAATCGTCTCGCGTGTCGAAAGCGCGTATTGGAAAGTACGGACGCGTACTCAAGGAGGAATTATGAATTTCTCGGTCAGGAAAATCACCGCTCTCGGAGCAGCGTGCCTCGGCGTGCTGGCTACGCTCGCGGCTATTCCGTCGATTGCGGCCGACGACGCGGTGGTGACCGCGGACAAGACCGTCGCGGCAGCGCTCTCCAAGGGCGACAAAACCGCCGCTGACAAATGGCTCGACCCGGATTTCAGCTGGATCGACGCGGAAGGGATCATGTGGGCCAAGGAAGACGCGTTTCGCGCCGGACTGAAGCCGCTGATCGAAGCGAGCGACGACGTCAAGATCATCGAGCACAAATACGGCAAGAGCGTCGTATGGATTCAGTGGAACGAGGGCAACAAATATTCGGCGAGATTTTGGGTGAAGCGTTCGGCGGGCTGGAAACTTCTGCACGCCACGGAAATTGCGGCCATACCCAAGCGCGATTTTCAAACCGCCGAGCCGGCCTACGACATTCCCTGCAACAATCCGTGCAAGGCCGTGCCGTACAAGCCCCTGACGCCGGGTGAAAAGGCTTCGCTCGACGAATGGCAGGAACAGGAATCGAGCCAGGCGAATTGGGAAAAGCACGTCGCCGACAACATGGATCAGCGCGTCGTCAGCACGTATGGCGGGGCTTCGCCGTCGAAGGCCGACCGCATCGCCGGAATGAACAAGCGCAAGGCGGCGAATCCGAACGCACCCAAAGTGGGAGCGGCGCCGGCGCTGTGGATTCGCACGTGGGATTTCGGAGACGCGGTGGTGATGGTCTCCGTTCAGCCTACCTATGGCGACAAGTCGTACTGGTCGAGCCGCGTTCTCGCTCCGAACGACGCTGGTCTGTGGCAGATGATGGAGAGCTATCACAACTACATTCTGGCTTCGCCGGTGATGACGGCGGTCCCGAATCAGCCGGATCTGAAGTAGCAGTAGGACCTATTTGGATTTGACGGGCGAACGGTGGGCTTGGAGAATTCCTGGGCGGCTACCGCTAGTAGCTGCATATGTGCTCGCTAAGCTTATCCGTGTTCACCTCGCGGGCAAGAATTCTTATTTTGTGTGGTCCATCTGGACGCGCCGGATAAGCATTATTTCCAATGCTGTACAGAGCCACATCGCATTGATACTCGATCCGCTCGGATTCGGAATTCTCTTGCGATTGGAGCACGCCTCTACCAACTGTTGTGAAGCCAGCGCCGCCTTCCTTTGGTGACCGGCTGGCAGTGGCTACGGTCAACGACAGCGGGAGTTTCTCCTGCGGTTCAGTCGCGCGGTTCTTCAAATTGTAGGATTGGCGCGAAGAAAGAAGAAAGTAAGTGCCTCCCCCAACGTGCTTTTTTCCGTCATGGATTCCCACCTGTCCACCTACAACGAACAATGAATCGTCATGCACAATGATCGCTGCGCTTTGATCAATTCCGATACCTAGCAGGTCTGGATGTGCGCTGATAACGGGGTCGAGATCCGTTTCACGTCCGCGCGCATCCACATGTTGATCGATCGCGGAATTTCGAAGAAAACCGAAGCCAACCTCGTAACCGGGAGCCATCATTATCGTGTTGTCGCCGTCCGGATTGCTCGCCGTGCCCGGAGAGCCACGGACCAAGAAGGACGCCTGAATGCTAGCGCCCGCAGAGCTGCCAAACACAACGCCGCCGCGATCAAGGAGTGCCTTGATTTCACGTTCGACGGCCGTTCCTAGATAAGCATTGACAAGCCGCCATTGCCGGCCACCATCGATCCAGACCCCTGAAGCGTGGCGTAGCGGATCGACGAACGCGTCTGAATTTGCTCTGTCTCGGTCTCGAGTGTGTAGCTCGGTGTAGTTCCGGATTTCCAGGAGCTTCGCAAAATTCGCGCTGCGACCTGCGATCTGCCCATCGGGCAAGGCGGTTGGAATCATTACGAATCTCGCGCCGGCACCGCCTGCTAGAGCGACCACGCGCTCCTTGACCTCATTTGTCAGATTTCCGCCTCCGTGAATTACAAGCCACCCTTTGGCGGGACCAGCGCTGCCCTGGGCGAAGGACGGTTTGGGATGAGACAGTAAGGTTGCGACTCCGAGCAAGCTTATTGTATACACGCGCACTTTCATTAGATTCCTCTGGCTAGTTAATCTCGACCGCCAAATAGTAGGTTAAACCAGAATGTAATATCAACAATTAGAGCATCGCGGCGCTCCTAAGCAGCGGTTTCTTGACCACAGCACACACCACAGTGGGGTCCGTGCCAGCATTTATTTGTGGAAGCGTCCGACGAGCACTCCCTTACCCAGAATGTGGCCGTTCATCGCCGCTAAAACGTCGTCGCGAGTGGCGTCCGGACCCAGGCTGAGCTTCGTATCCAGCGCAAACAACTCGAACGTGTAGTGGTGATATGGACCGACGGCCGGCGCGCCCGGTCCGCGAAAGCCGACAGCGCCGCTACGATTCTTCCCTTGAACAGTTCCATCGGGAAGCGTGGCATTCGCGGGGACGGCTTCGGGTAGCCCTGTCGCGGTCCCGGGAATATTGAAGGCCAGCCAGTGCAGAACGTCTCCGGTCTTCTTGTCGATGGCCACGTCCGGATCGTGAACGATCAAAACGAAGCTCGCCGTGTTCGGAGGAACGTTGGTCCATTTCAGCTGCGGCGAAACCCAACTGTCAACCGACTGCGTGAACTTTGGCGGAATGATCGAGCCGTCGTCAAATGCCGGAGAGGTCACCGTCAGGCCAGGGACCGCCGGGGCGGCGGCTGGCGGAGCTTGCGCTCTTGTAGGCGCGGAAAGAGGCGCAAACAGCGCGAGAATTGCGCATGTGGTCAGGATTCGCTTCCAATTCATTTGAAATATTCTCCTGTTGAGTTGGCTGGAATTCAATTCGTGTCGCCGGGCACCCGGTAATGTACGCCTGACCGGTTTTTCAGGCAATGCTGCCCGCAGCCGATCACCGCGCCGGAAGCGGCTGCAGCGGAGGCTCCTTGCCTCCGGGAGTGGCGTCCTCGGCGGTGTTGCTCAGCATGGCGAGCGTCACGTAGACACCGCTCACCGTGATCAGGTCGACGATCTGCTGGTCGCTGAAAACCTCGCGCACTTTTTTGAACGTGGCGTCGCTCACAGCGTGATCCTTCGCCAGGTCCATGCACAGGTCGTACACCGCCGCTTCATCGGGCTGCATCGAAGCGGGCCGCTTTCCAACCTTGAGGTCGTCGGCGACCGCCTGCGGCAGGCCCGCCTTGAGCGCCAGCGGATAGTGCGCGGTCCACTCGACCTGCGAAGTCCACAGCCGCGCCTGGATCAGAATCGCAAATTCATTCAGCCGGCGCGGCACCGATGTGTTGAACCGCAGGTAATCGAGCATCGCGAACATGCGCTGGCCCATGACCGGGCTGCGCAGCATCATGTTGTACGGCCCGGAAATGCCAATGCTCGAGACCTTCAAAATTTCGTCCGCAAACGGCTTTTGCTGCTCGTTGAGCTGCTCCACCTTGAGCAAAGGGAAACGCTGTTCCTTATCCGCCGATTGCACTCGCACCCCCGGCGCCACGAGCGCCAATCCAATTCCCACCGAAACGCAAAACGCTAACACGATCCGCCGCTTCATGTCTCTCCTCCTCGCCGGACCGCAACATATATCCGCGAGGGCGGGAATGCAATCCGGCCATCAGAAAAAACGAATCCACAGATGAACACAGATCAACACAGATCAACACAGATAAAAGCAAAACCGAATCTGTCCTGCTTAAGAATATGTGAATCTGACTGTCGCCGCTTTTGTTTTTATCAGTGTGAATCTGTGTTCATCTGTGGATTCAAGGTTTAATTTTATTTTTTCAGTTTGATCTCCGCCATCTCACCTTTAATTTCGACGGTGGTGCCGAACGGACGCGAGGCGTCCGCCAGCCGCTCGAGGATGTAGCGCGCCTGTTCGCCGGTCGCCGGCTTTGGCAAGCCGCGGGTCTGGAGGTAGAGATTGTTGGCGTACGGATTCTGCGTGTCGGACTGGCCCTGGCCGACCTTATTCATCACGATCGGCTGGAATGTGACCGATTTCAAATCTTTGCCCTGAAGCTCGACGTGCGCGACTACGCTTTCCCAGATGATGGGCTCCTCGAGATACACGATCGTCGGCGGCAAGTTGAAAATGAAGTTGCCCAGATCGTACAAGATCGGCCGGCCACGATAAATTTCGACGCCGTGGATCATGGGTGAGCCGTGCATCACGATGATGTCCGCGCCGGCGTCGATTTCATCGTGCGTCCATCGCTTGAGCCAATCCGCCGGCGCGAGGCGCTCCGGCAATTCTTCCTCGAACAACGCGCTGAACGGCCGGTTCAAGAAGATATGGTTGTGCTCGTACACGACGACGAGGTCGGCATGCTGGCGGGCGTCGCGGATGCTTTGCAGAATGCGGCTCTTGTCCTCCGCGTTCGGCTCGTTGCCAGGCTCGGACGGAAGCAGCGTCGTGGATTCGTTCGGCTTGCCTCCGGCCTCGATGCGCAGCTCGTTCACTCCCGGCCGGTTCGCCGTGGCCGATCCGCCCTCCGCGATCAGGCCGGATGCCATCGAGACGAGCGCGATCGTGCCCTTCGGCGTGCGCAGATACCCCGGCGCGGCGGCTTCCTCCAGCGTGTTGCCGATCCCAGCGTGGGCCAGGTTGCGGCTCTTCACTTCGCGAAGCGTATTTTGGATTCCCGTCACCTTCAGATCAAAGGAGTGATTGTCGGACAGAGCGACAAGATTGAAGCCCAGGGACTGCAGCGCGTCGAGGGCTTCCGGCGGGGAGACGAATCCCCTGCCTTCCGTGACCGACTCGCCTTTTTCTGCGACCGTCGCCTCAAAATTCGTGAAGATCACGTCGCCCCTGAGCAGCGGGGATATCGCCGCGGCCGCCGTGGGCGCGTGAACGCGGAAATCCGAGCGAATCATGGATTGTCCCGCCAACGTGATGCTGAGAGTAGGTGACTGCGGCCAGGCAGGAGCCCCGGACATCAATCCTACGGCAAGGCAGCTCGCGCCTAGAGCGAGTGCGCTCCACATTAGTTTCGCGTTTCTTTTCATGTCGTCCCCTTCCGAACTGCGATTCTCGAAAAAGATCGCCGAACCGACGGATGCCCGCCTGAAAACAAAGGCGGGCGCTACAACGCTGTGCCCCGTGCCGGAAGCCCGTCACCGAGCGACGCTACACTATTGCGGCGACGTCAGCGCCTTCGTGAACCGGTAGTAGAAGTCGACGCCTTCGTAGAACGATGCCACCGGCAGTCTCTCGTCGCGGCCGTGCGAGCGATCGTCGTTCAGGTCGATGAAAACGCCGGGCAAGCCGTACGTGGGAATTCCCACCGCTCGCGTGTGTATGCCGTCGCTCGCTCCGGCATCCAGCACCGGAACCACCGGGACGCCGGGCCACATTTGGTTGACGACGCGCTCCAGCGGGCCCATCACATCGGGACGCAACGTCGACGGCGGATTCTCTCCGAGCGCCGCACCCGTGCTGTCCACGGGCGTGGCGTTGATTTCCGGCTCCGCCAGAATTTTGATCAATTGCGCGCGAATTTCGTCCCGGGTGTGGCCGGGCAAAATGCGGCAGTTCACGATCGCGCGGGCCGTTCCGGGCAGCGCATTGTTGGCGTGGCCGGCATCGAGGCGCGTTGCTACGCAAGTGGTCCGCAGGCGCGCGTTGTGGAACGGCTCTCTCGAGAGCCGCGCCGCGGCGGCTTCGTCGGGAGGCGTGCGCAAGATCGCCTTCATGTCCGCGCCCGTTGCGCCGCCGACGATGTCCGCCTCCTTCGCGAAATACGCGCGTGTTACTTCGTTCAACTCAAAGGGAAACGTGTAGTGTTCGAGCCGCGTAAGGCCTTCGGCGAGCTGGTAAATCGCGTTGTCGGGTTCGGGCAGCGAGCTGTGCCCGCCTTTGTTGTGCACCTCGAGTTGAAAATCGGCGTACAGCTTTTCACTCGCCTGGATGCCCACCAGGATCCGCTTGCCTTCGTCCATCTCGAAATCGCCCGCGTCCGGATTGATGACGAACTCCGCGTCGATCAGATCGCGATGATTCTTCAGCAGCCACTCGACGCCGTTGGATGTGCCGCCCTCTTCGTCGGCCGTCAGCGCCAGGATAATGTTGCGGTCCGGCTTGTACCCTTCGCGCTTCAGGCGAATCAATGTGGTAATAAGGATCGCGTCGCCTTCCTTAATGTCCTCCGTGCCGCGCCCGTAGAAGTACCCGTCCTTCTCCGTGAACTTGAAGGGGTCCAGCGACCAATCCTCGCGCCGCGCTTCCACAACGTCGAGATGGCAAATGAAGAGAATCGGCTTCCGCGCGCCGGTGCCGTGCAGGCGCGCGACGAGATTGCCCTTGCGATCGTTAGGACCGAGCACCTGAACGTCGCTCGCGGGGAAGCCGGCGTCGAGCAACCGCTTGGCCATGGCTTGCGCCGCAACGGTGGTGCTACCGACCGAATCGGTCGTATTGATTTCGATCAGTTCCTTGAAAATGTCGTGCGAGAGCTGCTTCGTCGCGTCATCGATTTGCGCGCGCAGACCGCAAGGCAGCGCCATCGCCAGGAGCGCCACGAAGCCAATTGGAAACCGAATCTTCACTGTTACCCCCTTGCGGCCCGATTCTAGCGCAACGGCGCGAGCGCCAAGTAGAAAAGCATAATCGCGAGGAACCAGAGTACGACCTGGGTGGAACCCTGGTTCGCCGCAAAGCCCGTCCAGCCGAGCCACACAATCATGACGATCTGCACGGGAACAGGGTCCCGCAGTTTTGATTTGCACTTCAGGCTATGCGTGCCCATTTCCATCAGGCGGAAGCTATATCACGAGCCGGCAACTACGCAATCTTGAGGTTTTGGGAAAGCCCACCGTCCAACCCGCCTCGCATTTCTGACAGATAGCGCCGGAGGCGCGAAAGACCGTAGCCCAGGGCGTAAGCCCTGGGAATCTGGCGGTTGAAGCAGCCAAGCCCTGGAGGGGCGAAACAACGGCCTACGCATTCGGTAACCACGGGGCGAGCGAAACCCAGCACTGGCTTGCTGGGCTACGTTCTGCCGTCCCTCCGGGACTCGGGTTGCGAGAATAAATCTCAGTGGAAATCGTGCGAACTGGTTTCGAGGCGGCTGATCGAGAGCGGCCAGGCCGTTTCGACTTTCACCGAAATCACGTTTTCCTGATTTTGCAGTTCTCCCTCCAGTAGCAGAAATTGCTGGTGAACGATGATGAGATGAAATTTTTCGTACGTCTGCGGTGCAATGATCGCGTTGGCGATGCCGGTTTCATCCTCGAGGCTCAGAAACACAAAACCTTTGGCGGTGCCGGGCCGCTGGCGGGCGATCACGTGGCCGGCAATGCGAACTCGCCTGCCGTTTGGCAGACGCGCGAGGTCGCCGGCGGAAGAAACGCCCTGGCTTTTCATTTGCTTGCGGTAGTAGCGCATGGGATGCGGGCCGACGGTCATGCCCGTGCCGTGAAAATCGGCGGTCAGTCGTTCGCCCGCGGTCATGGGTTGCAGCGGAGAAACGGCAAGCGCGGGAACCTGTTTCTCGTGGCTTCCCGCAAATTCTAACGCTTGCTCTTTTTCGGCAGGCTCCGTCTCTTCCAGCACTTCCAGTGATTCCGGCGCCTCCAGCAACGGCCCCGCGCTCCTCGCGACGCGTTCGACCTGCCACAAAGCGTCGCGGCGATGAGAACTCTTCTTCGCCGAAATAAAATTCAGGGCGCCGATTTCCGCGAGCATGGCCAGCTCGGACTTTTGAATCCCGGGCACGCGCATCTTTAGATCGTCGATGGAGGCGAAGGGACGAATCTCGCGCTCGCGCACGATGGATTGCGCGACCTCGGCGCGCAGGCCCCGGACGCTGCGCAAGCCCAGCCGCATGACAAAATTCTCATCGTTTTTCTCGAGCGTGCACAGCCAATCCGAACGCGTGATATCCACCGGGCGCACTTTCAGGCCGTGCCGCTGCGCGTCCTTCACCAGAGTGGCGGGCTGGTAGAAACCCATCGGCTGATTGTTCAGCATGGCGACGGTGAACGCCGCGAGGTAATGGCATTTCAAATAGGCGCTCGCGTAGGCGATGAGCGCGAAGCTCGCGGCGTGCGATTCCGGAAATCCGTACAACGCGAACGAAGTGATCGAGCGGATGATTTTATCCTGCGCCTCCGGTGCAATGCCCTGACGCGCCATCCCGGCCCGCAATTTCTGCTCGATGTCCTTCATGCGTTTTTCGGAGCGCTTGAAGCCCATGGCGCGGCGTAGCTCTTTCGCTTCGCCTCCCGTAAATCCCGCGGCGAGCATGGCGATGCGCAAAAGCTGCTCCTGAAACAAAGGCACACCGAGCGTGCGCTTCAGCACGGGCTCGAGAGAAGGATGCAGATAGTCCACCTCTTCGCGCCCCTGCCGCCGCTTTAAATAAGGATTCACCATCTGCCCGACGATGGGTCCGGGACGGATGATCGCCACCTGCACCACGATGTCGTAAAAACATTTCGGCATGAGGCGAGGCAAGCAAGACATCTGCGCGCGGCTTTCCACCTGAAACATACCCACCGTGTCCGCTTTTTGCAGCGCGCCATAAACAGCCGGATCGTTGGCGGGCAGGCGCCCCAGATCGATCTCCTCGTCGTGGTGTTTCTTGATCGTTTGCAACGATTCCTCGAGCACGGCCATCATGCCGAGCCCGAGAAGGTCCACTTTCACGATTCCCATGGCGGCGCAGTCGTCCTTGTCCCACTGAACCACGACGCGCCCCGGCATGGTCGCCGGCTCGAGTGGCACCACCGAATCGAGCTGCCCCTGGCACACCACCAGCCCGCCGGAATGCTGGCCGAGATGGCGCGGCAAATCCTGAACTTCGAGACACAGATCGAAAAATTTGCGAATTTGCGGATGGCCCAGATCGAAGCCGGCATCACGGAATTGGCTGGCCAGCGTTTCCTTCGGATCCTGATATTCCCAGCGGCTCACGAGCTTCGTCAGGCGGTTGATCGTTTCGACGTCAAAGGACAGCGCCTTCCCGATTTCGCGCGCGGCCGAGCGGCCACGATACGTGATGACGTTGGCGGTCATGGCCGCGCCCAGTTTGCCGTAGCGCTCGTAGACGTACTGGATGGCGCGTTCGCGTTGGTCGCCGCTTGGCAAATCGAGATCGATGTCCGGCCATTCCCCGCGCTCCTCGGAAAGGAATCGCTCGAAGAGCAGCTCCATCCCCACCGGATCGACGGCGGTAATTCCCAGCGCGTAACACACCGCGCTGTTGGCCGCCGAGCCGCGCCCTTGCACCAGAATATTTTTCTCGCGGCAGAACCGGACGATGTCCCAGACGATCAGAAAGTAGCCAGCGAGAGCGAGCTTTTCGATGACGGCCAGTTCCCGCTCGATTTGCAGGCGCGCGCGTTCATCATTCGGCCCGTAGCGATGAATGAGACCCTGGCGGCCCAGTTCGCGCAAAAATTGAATTTGCGAGCCGCCATTCGGAACCGGATAGGTCGGAAATTTGTAGCCCAGATCGTTCAGGCCGAATTGCAAACGCGAGGAAAGCTCCTGCGTGTTCGCGATGGCTTCCGGAAGATCCGCAAACAGGCGCTTCAATTTTGCGGGCGATTTCAAATGGCGCTCGGAATTGGAAGAGAGGAGCCGGCCCGCGGTGGCGAGCGTTTTATGGTTCCGGATACAGGTGAAAACGTCGAGCGTTTCGCGTCTTTGCGGCACGGCGTAACGCACGCCGTTCGTCGCCAGAAGAGGCAGGTGCAGCCTTCGCGCGATTTCGACGGCGGCCTGATTGCGCGCCTCTTCTTCGCGGCAAAGATGCCGCTGCAATTCCACATAGACATTTTCGCGGCCAAACAGCTCGCACAAATTCCGCACGCATTCGATTCCGTTTTCGATTCCTCCCTGTTCGAGGGCATGCGCCAGCGGACCTTCTTCACCGCCGGTCAGGCAGACAAGGCCTTCCGTCCGTTCGGCGACATCCGAAACGGAAACGCTTCCCTTGCCCTTCGGCGCGCGCAATTTCATGCGGGTGACGAGCCGGCAAAGGTTCTGGTATCCGAAGCGCGAAGTCACCAGCAGCGGGTATCGCCATCCCTCCGCCGAAGTCACTTCGGCGCCGATATGTGCGCGAATCGAAGATTTTTGGGCGGCGAGATAAAAGCGCGGCGCGCCGTAGACCCCGTCGCGGTCGAGGAGCGCCATGGCCGCCATTCCGTGTGCCGCGCAGGCCTCGGCGAATTCCTCGGGCAGTGAAGCGCCTTCGAGAAAGCTGAATGCGGAGCGCGCGTGAAGCTCGGTGTACATCAGAAGTCATTCATCAAAATGCGCCGGAGCGACGGACCGATGCCGGCTGTAACCGGTTGCTGTAACCAGTTGCTGTAGCCTGCCTCTTTAGAGGCGGGGATCGTCTTGCAGTCCAAACAAAATTGCATCAAAACGGATTCCCGCCACCAAACGACGAACCCCGGGTCTAAAGACTCGGGCTACAACAACCGCGCATCGGGCGCGGCAAGAATCAGTCGTACCGGCCGCGCACAAACCAGCCGTGGCGCGTCCAGTCGTAATAAATCCGGTAAATTCCGTCGGGCACGCCCCGGCGCGAAGCGCGCTTGCCGCCTGATGAATCCGATGGAGCGGCGGCCGACCGATTGAAACGAATTTCCATGTCCCATTCGTCCTGCCGCCAGCCGCGTTCCTCCCACCAATCGCCGGAAGTGCGCCAGGGTCCCGACGCTGCGATCACTTCGCCGCGCGCTCCTCGGAACGAAATGCGGCAGGGAGATGCTTCCGCGGATTCCACATTCGCCGGAATCTCCGGCCGGAACTGTCGAAACGCAATCGCCGCGCGCGAGAAATCTTCGTTTCGCTTTGTAGGGCCGGGCTTCAGCCCGGCCGTCACCGCCGGTTCTAAATCGGCTTTAGCCGCTGAAGTTTCGGGCGAGCTGCAGTTCCGCTGCTCTGTTTTGAGCTTCTTTCCAACCTCCAACACAGAGACCACAGAGAAATTCGGAGAAAAGCGAAGGCCGTCACCGCTCGATTCTTCCTGTGCCGAAACATAGGACGCCATTCGAAACTCGCCGGGACGATGCGTGTCCACGAGTTGGGGCGAGCCGACGTTCGAATTCCCGACGAGGCCCGCGAGGCGCGCGATGGTCACTTCCAGCTTTTCCGGATCGGGAGCATCCGGAACGAAAAGTCCTTTTTGGCCCGCGCGCGGCCGGGCCGGCTCCGCGGCAAGCGAAATTTTCACAATCGAGCCGTGCGGCGAATCGGCCTGCAACTGCAGACGAAGCAATTTCAGCAGCGTTTTGGAATCCCGCATGGGCACGGGCAGGCACAGAATTTTCTCAAAAGTTTTGGAATCGATTTTCGCAGTAGAATTTTGTCGCCAGATTTCAACATTCTCCGGCTCCTCCTCATCGGAATCCTGCAAATCGAGCCGCAGGCAAAACGAAGTAGCGGCAAGCGAGCGCGCCTCCAAACGGGCGCACAATTGATCGAGCAAACGCCCGAGCAGGAAAGACAGCGGTTCGAGCTCGGTGACGGCGTAGTCGAGCGCCATCTCTTCTTCAAAGAAAGTTTCCGGCTGGGCCAGCGCGAGCGAACGATCGTGCGTTCCGCGCGCCAGTTCATGCAGGCGAACCCCTTCCCGCCCCAGGCGCTCCGAAAGCGGCAGGAGCGGCAACGCCGCGAGCTCCCCGCAGGTGCGAATGCCCCAGCGGCACAACGTTTCAAAAGTCTCGACGGAAGGAAAGAGCACTTCCACGGGCAGCGAACTCAATCGCTCCGATTCTTCCCCCGGCGGGATTAAAGTAATTCCGTGGAAACCTCGCGCCGCATGAATCGCGGCTTCAATATTCGATGCCACCGCAATATGCGGACGCAGGCCGATATTCGACGCGCTCTCGGCCAGCGCCTCGGCCAGATTTTTTACGAATCCAAACAGCGAGGTCAGCCCGGCAATATCGAGAACGATGGTGTCCGCCGCAGTGTCCTCGACGCGCGGCGATACGGACCAGCCCACGTCCAGCAGCGCCGCGTGAGCGGCTTTTTCGAGACCGGAGGAGCGCCGGAGGATTTCCACGCTCGAAAATTGTTTGGCCTGCGATCCTCCCATGCCGAGTTCGATTCCCGCCTGCAGCGCGCCTGGATTCGCGGCCACAATTTTCCAGAGCGGCGGCTCGCCCTCGACGAGCGCCAGCGCCCGGCCGCGCAACTCGGGCTCCGCGCGAACGACGGCTTGCACCATGAAATTCGGAACGTGAACGGAAGCAAATGCCATGAAACAGTTTGAATAACCTCATCCCATAAATTTCTGTCGTGTTGCGGTTGCGGCATCAGGTTGGCCGGCTCCTCGGCAGCCCAGAAATTTCCCGCGTTTCAAACACGATGGATTTGTCGCCTCCCGCCACCAGTGGATCGCGGCCATCGCGAAAATCGGTTTTCACGCCCTGCTGCGTGCGGGAGCGAACGAGCTCGGCGCGGACATCTGAACCGTCAAACAGCCGCGAAAACGGATAGCGGTGCAAACCGGCGGCGCTTTCGTCTTGGGCCGTCAGGTTCCAGCGCGAACGCGCCGCTTCGACCTGCAGCACCAGCGAAGCGCACGTCTTCGCATGCGGCTCCTCTTCGAGGACAAATAAAATGGTCGGCGTCCCTTCCACGGCGCGCCGGAAACGAAACCACGTCTCGAGCGGGACGCGATGCACCAGCTCGCCGGGCGTGTCGCCCAGATCGAGCGCGATGAAGCCAAATCCCCCTGCAGCCAGAAGAAAATCGGTGGCGCGAAAACTTTGCTCCAGCGTGCGGCAGCGCACCCACAGCAGCCGCTTCAGGTCGATTCCCGCGGCTTCCGCGGATTGCGGATCGAAGGCGTCGCTCCCATCCACCAGCGCGCACGCTTCCGCATGGCTTGTCCGCGCCTCCAAAGCGGAGAACAATAAACTGGTGCGCCCCGAGCAAGTGGGGCCGAAAATTTCCGTGAGCGCGCCGCGCGGCAAACCTCCCGCCAGCGCATCCACTTCCGAAATGCCCGTCGAGACAAACTCCACCCGGCGCTCGGGAAGCGCAAAAGGAGCGGACACGCGCCCCGCCAGGGCGAGTTCGACCGCGGCACGCAATTGAGCCGGATTTGCGGGCATAGAAAACTCAGGGAAGACAAGAAGGGAGGAGTCTTATCTTCGCTTTTTGTTCGCCATGCGCATTTTCCCCAACCTTCCGTCAATTGTCAATACCGAGGGGCTTTTTGGGTTTTTCTTGATTGGCGTCCGGAGCCTGGTTCTTTACAAAACACGATCGTTTACTGTCCAGCGCCAACCGCTCAACTCGATTGGATCGCCCACTCTTACTCCAGGATAATGAAACGGCATCCTCCAAAAGAAGGCCAATGACAAAAAAACTCACGGCCCGAGTGCACATCGCCTTGCTCGTGGTCGCGGCCATCGCGCTGACCTATCCTTACCTGACCAAGGGCCTTGTCGATGGCCATGATCGGCAGGAGCACATCGAATACCAGCATTATTTCAATCAACAGATTGAGGATGGCGAGCTCTATCCCCGGTGGATGCCCGGTATTAATCTTGGCCACGGCAGCCCGGCATTCTTCGTTTTTTACCCTCTTCCGTATTACGTAGCCTGGGGACTTGGGCACGTGGTTCCGAACAACTGGGGAATCTACACCGAGACGCGCTCGCAGGGACTCGGGATTGTCTTGGCGACAATTCTTGGAGCGTTGTTCACCTACGTGTGGTGCGGCACTTTCGTGGATCGTTGGAGCTCGATGGCCGCCGCGCTCGTGTTCATTACCTTTCCGTATTTCTTTTCCGTGGATTTATACGTCCGCGCGTCGGTAGGCGAGCTGTGGGCCCTGGCGATCATGCCGCTCGCGTTTTATTTCGTGGAGCGAAGGTCCGCGCGGGTGGGCCGGTTCCTGGCCGGTCTCGCGGTCGCTTTTGCCCTGGTGTTGTTATCGCACTTGTTCACGGCCGTGCTGCTTGCGCCTGGACTGATGGCGTATGCCGTCTGGCGCGCGGATCCGCCAAGACGGCGCCAAGCCGCGCTGCAAACCGCGGCCGCGCTAACACTAGGAATCGCTTTGGCCGCCGTTTATACGTTTCCGGTTTTTGCGCATCGTCACTTTTTACACCCCGAGAACATGATTGCGATCTTTGGCGCAAACTATTCTCCACTCAGCCAAATGTTCCCCTACGATCTCTCGATCTTTCCGCAGAGCACTCCCGGCTGGCGCGAATTAAGTCAGATCGCTCGCTGCCTGGCAGCGGCCGTCGTCTGCCTGATCGGCTATACCTCTTACGGATTCAGGCGCGAAAGGTCGTCCAATTTCTTTGCCGTTTGCGTGGCGGTTTTCTCGGCCGCGATTCTCGTATTGACGCTCTTGGCAGGCCATCTCCCTGGCCTGGGGGCAGTTCCAGGGGCCGTGCCTCTCGAGGGCTACTTCGCCGACCAGCGCGCACACATTTTCCTGGCCAGTTTTCTCACGTTGGAGGCCGCACTGCTCTGCTATTGGTCTCTACCCAAGCGCTCAGAAAACGGACTCGCTGATTTCTTGATTGGCATCGCGCTCGTAAGTTTTCTAATGATGACGCGGTGGACCGTGATCGTCTGGACGGCGATTCACCCTCTCTGGAGCATTCAATTTCCCTGGCGCTTCAACGTCTTCCTGCTTGCCGCTACAACGGCCCTCGCGGCGCTCGCAATTTCCAATGTTGCGAAGGAGCCGCTGGCGAAGCGAGTCCGGGATGGCGCGATCGCAATTGTCGTTTGGGCGTTGATCGCGGGTGGGTTCGCAAAGATGGAGCACGTCAAAGACGCCTATGCGAGGACACAATCCGTGGCGTACGCCGCAAAAGCCCTCGACACGGTGCTTCCCGTTTACGCTCAGGTAAGGAGCGAGCAGGAAGCAGTGAACGCCGTCAACTCAATCGATCAGGACCTTGTTAACTCGGATAAAGATGCGCGCGTGAACGTCACCCTGACCTCCGGCAACGGCAAGGCGACCGCCACGCTCGTCAATCCGCGTTTGATTGAACTGACGGCCACATGCGAGAGCGATTGCACGTTCCAAATCGGCCAATTTTACTACCCGGCGTGGCAAGCCAGGCGCGCTCAGGACGGCGCTCGGATCACTCTGCGGGCCGGCAGGCCGGGCGGGCAGATGGAACTATCCCTACCTCAAGGGGAAAATTCAGTCACGATTGATCTTCCAATCGATTGGTCCGAAAGGATCGGGCCATGGGTTAGCCTCGCGTCCTTAGTTCTCGCCGCGGTATTTGGGCTCAGCGATGGGCTTCCCAATAGGATCGGCAGCCGCGATTGACGTTGAACTCGAGACGGTTGGCGAGGGGGCCGCTCGACTCCCCCTTTGACCGGCGCGCGTTTGGTTCGATCACACGAGTCGGTGATCTAAATCACCGATGCGCTCTCGCCAATGCAAGAAGCTGAGGGCGCCATGAAAAACAACGACGCCCCTTACAAAATCTTTCGCATATTGAGAGACGGTGAAGAGTTGTTTGTCGCCGGTCGCGCCGACCTGAGGGAAGCCAAGGCGTGCGTGGATAAATTCCTCGGATGCTGGCCGGGCAAATATTCGATTCGCGGCCCCGAGTCCTTCAACGTGATCTGTCGCCCGACCTGGTAACGCTGGGCAAAGGCGCACTGAAGTGCGCCTTTGCCCGGCCTGCCGTGCTTTAGTTGATGGTGAGGGTCACTGGAACCGACCGAGTGATCGCGCCGGACGTGCCCGTCACCGTCAGGGTCACTTGAGCGCCGCCGCCCTGCGGCGTTTGGGCACTGGAAGAGCTACCGCAGCCGACCGCCAGCAGTGAGAACAGCGAAACGACAAGCAGCAAACCGAATACCTTTATGGACAGAACGCCCTTGCGCGTAAGCGGTTTGCGCTTGCGAGTTGCGAAAACCGTTCCGAACAGCCCCAAACCGGGGAGCAGGGCCGCGAGGCCGGTCATGCTGTAGCCACCACCACCCGGCGGAGTCGCCGCGGCAGAGATGGTCAAAGTGGATGGCGTGGTCGATCCCGGAGTGATCGTCGTTGGATTGAAAGAACAGGTCACGCCCGAGAGCGAGGAGCAGCTCAGCGCAATTGGACTGGTGAATCCTCCAACCCCAGCGGCGCTAATCGTCAGGTCGGCCGAACTGCCGCGTGTAACGGACAGGCTTGGCGCCGAGAGATTCAGGGAAAAATTCGGGCCGCCGACGGAGGACGCGGGAACCAGGCTGGCAAACAGACTGGTGGTGCTCCCTCCCGCCGGGAAATTTGGCTGGTTGCTGCCGCCGGCCGTCAGATAGAGAGTGCCTGAAGTGCCGGAAGCGCCGCCTTCGCCGAACACCATATCCCACAAGCCGGGATTCACCAGCGCCTTATTCGAAGAGTCGGTGATCTGGCCGAGCATCCTCCCGGTCGCGTCGAACGCATCGATTGTGCCGTCGCCAAAATTACCGACCAGGATGGCATTAGGGAACGCACCGAAGGTGGCCGGAGTCGCCACAACGCCCCAGGGCGCGTTGAGCGGGCCGCCCGCCGCGACCAAGGTGCTTATGAAAACGCCGTTCGTATCAAAGATATCGACCAGCCCTAGGCCGGCGCCGGGCATGGCATCGTGCTTGGCGCCATCCTGCATCGCATACGCGATGTAGACCTTGCCGTTGACGACGTGGATGCCGTGGGGAGCGTAACCCGTCGGCAGGTGTGGGTCGGTGAAAGAACCGGTCAGCGTGGTGGGCATGAAGTTGCTTCCGAAAACGTCGACTTTCCCGCTGTTGAAGTTCGCCGCGAGGAGCGTTGTGCCGTTGAGCACGGCCAGGCCTTTATAGACCGCGCCACTGGCGGAATTGTCAAAGGCCACCGCCGCCGTGTTGCTCGCGCCGGTCCAGTTGACGATGAGGCCGTCTTCGGTGTCAAAAATAAATTGTCCGCCGCCGAAGTACGTACCGTTCCCGTTTGACACAGCCCCTGTCGGGCAGCCGGGATTGCAATTGCCGTGTGGATTTCGAGTAGCTCCGGGAATGGTCACCACCAGCCCCGTGTCTTTGTTTCCGTTCAAGTCGTAGAGCGTGGACGTCCCGCCGTTATTGTTTGCGATCCAGAAATCCGTTCCGGGGAGAATCGAAATTCCCCAGGGATTCAAAAGTTGCGAGTCCGTCGTTGTGGCGACGTTAGCGGTATTCGAGACCAGGTTGGTCTGGAAATAGCCGCCTTGCTGAGCGCCGAGCCCCGATGGAACCGCTAATGTGACGAGCAAGCCGAACAACACCGATATCCTTTTCAAGTCATCCTCCATTTCCTATTTTCTAATTTCACCGAGATTAAACTCAACTCGTATGCGATTCCGCGGCGAAGCGATTCGTTGTCAGGCGGAGAAAACGTTGACAGAATTTAGACAATTTCGTGATCTCGGAGACGCGCTCGGCCACAGGGCCGATGATCCCTCCGAGCACATTCATTTCAGGCCTTTGCGCACTGGAATTCATGGTCCTGATTTTCTGAATCATGCGAGTCGCGCGTGGACTGGCGCTTCTCTCTTTCGCGACTGCGAAACGATTCCTGCAGCAGTTCACGAAGCCGGACGCGCGCCTTGTACAGCTGGGACTTGGAATTGCCGGCCGAGCATCCCAGAATCTTGGCAATCTCATGGTGCTCGTATCCGTGAACATCGTGGAGAATGAACATCTGCTTGTAGCCCTCCGGCAGTTGTTCAATGGCCCGGCTGAGATTTACGCGGTCAACCGCTCCGCTGAGCCGAAGATCGGGTGCCCCAAGGTCCATTCGCGGACCGGAGTCTTCCTCACCGGCTTCGAAATTGGCATCGAGCGACACCTCCGGATACCGTCTCCTGCGCAGCCGCATCAGCGAAAGGTTGGTCGCGAGCCTGTGCAGCCAGGTGGAAAATTTCGATTCTCCGCGAAAGGTGTAGATCTTGCGGAACAGCAGCAAGAAAGCTTCCTGGGTCACGTCTTCGGCGTCGCTTTCATTCTTTACGATCCGAAGGCACAGGTTGTAGACGCGCGTGCTGTATCGGCGATACAGCTGCTCAAAGGCCGCGGCATCGCCTTCCTGGGCGAGACGAATTGCGTCCTCTTCCGGGATTTCGTTCGCCTTCAACACTTGTTCTGGGGATGACGGCATAGCGCTCAACGTCTCAACCTCCGTTCTCTGGAAATATTTCGAACTCGATCGTTTGAAGTCTCAGACACCAATCCGGCCGGGTTCAAGAAACAAGCATAGCCTCGGGCGCATTTGCGACGTGTCATGGAGAGGTCGCAGGTTTGTAATAATCTTGCTGAATTGCCGTAATGATTCCCGCATGGTCAGCGGCATGCTCAGTGACTCACAGCGGGCCGTTGACTCCGCTGACGAACCCGCCGAGATGGCCGGTCAACATCGTAAGAGCTACCGCTGTGAGCTCGACCGCCAGGCGAACCCCGGGTGAATTGAATTGCGGTTTGCGTTGTTCCTTGATGTGGAACCAACACACCAGCCAGATCAGTGCGCTGGAACAAAGCGCCAGGATCAGGTGTAGTTTCAGATTCCCTTTCAGGCGCGCGCCCTCCAGTTGCCATTGCCAGGCCAGCAGGCCGGTTGCGATCGTCGGCACCGCTGAGATCGCCGCGACGATCACCGTGTAATACGCTGCGCGAAGCAGAGCGAGGCTCTGCTTGCGCAGCGATAGCAGATCAAACAGGACGCTGACAAAAATCAGCGCGATGGGAAAGTGCACCAGCGCCACGTGCTGCGCGTGCTTGGCGAGGAGCACCGACTTCGGATCAAAGGGATTCACCATGCTCTCCTCGCGTCACTGCACCACGATTTTGGCGGTCATCTTGGGGTGAATCGCACAGTAGTAGTTGTACGTGCCCGGTTTGGTGAACGTGAACGA